>MCHG01000009.1_pt1 | contig 233371 bp, 192 predicted proteins | sample 787351 | NCBI WGS metagenome assembly MCHG01 (sample SAMN05430296, study PRJNA330682) | permafrost metagenome | biome: Cold desert; feature: permafrost; material: soil; isolation source: enrichment culture inoculated with soil incubated with H2/CO2 at 20 degrees... ... | reverse complement strand
ACGATAGAGATATTCCAGATGAAAGAAATAGCTTTTCAGCAATGTAAATAGCGACTTTCAAGTCGCACACAACTATCCTAACACATAGGGTAACTACCTCCTTACTTACGATTATAGCTTTCACAAAGAAGGTATTTTTTATAAGGGGAAGAAGGCAAATGGATATTAAAAATATGAGACATAAAGTAATCCACTAAGTTGGCTAATTTAGAATTTGAGATTATTTCAAATTTCGGGCATTTGATTACGGATGAAATTGTATTGAAGATGCATGATGAGGAAGCATTATAAATACACCAATAGCAATTCAATCATACCATTCCCTTTTGAAGAGAAGCTCACCATCGATTAATATAAACTTTAAGCTCATCATATAATGTGGTGGGCTTTACACTTACCTGAATGAGAACAAAGGATGAGTAAAACATTTAAGGTTTTCGGAAATAAAGTATCTATTAATTGGAAAACTATCTATGTCTTCGTAAAGCGTGACATGTTAAGGTAAATTCGTTATATTGATAATACATTGTAATAATATATAATAGATATATAAGACAATGATGAATTATAAAGTTTAGATGGGAAGTTGATTATATGAAAATAGAAAAATTACAGGAATTTCTTAGTGGCGGAGAAAACATTACTGTCGAGTTTAAGCAAAGTAAGAATAAATTGAATAAAGATGTTTTTGAATCGGTCTGCGCATTTTTAAATAGAAGTGGTGGACACCTATTTCTTGGGGTTAATAATGATGGAAATGTTGTAGGCATTGATGCAGAAGCGATTGAGAAGGTTAAGAAAGAATTTGCGACCTCCATGAACAATCCTCAAAAAATCAGCCCAACCTTCTATTTATCTGTTGAAGAAGTAGACATTGATGGAAAGACATTACTCTACATCTTTGTGCCGGAGAGTTCTCAAGTTCATAGGTGCAATGGGGTAATTTTTGACCGAAATGAAGATGGGGATTTTGATATCACTGATAATACAAATCTTGTTTCTGGAATGTACATGAGAAAACAGGGAACTTATATAGAGAATCGCATTTTTCCTTTTGCAGAATTGCCCGAATTGATTAGTGAGCTGTTTACAAAGGTCAGAAAGTTGGTAGCTAATCAGAAGCCGAATCACCCATGGAAGTCGATGGATGACTTGGAGCTTCTAAAAAGTGCTGGCCTATATCTCAGAGATCTGCAGAGCGGAAAAGAAGGTATTACATTAGGTGGAATTCTTATTTTTGGTAATGAACAACTGATTCATGCTGCACTACCACATTATAAAACCGATGCCATCCTCCGAAGAGAAGATACAGATCGTTATGATGATAGAGACGATATTAGAACCAACTTGATAGATAGCTATGAAAGACTGATGCAGTTTATAGCAAAGCACCTCAATGATAAATTCTGCCTTGAAAAGGATCAGCGAATAAGTCTCAGGGACAAAATTTTCAGAGAGGTCATATCCAATATACTAATCCATAGAGAATTCGCTAACCCATTCCCGGCAAAGTTGGTTATTGAGAAAGAAAGAGTTTTCACCGAGAATAGTAACAAGCCTCATGGTAATGGGATCATTGACCCGGAGAACTTCTCACCGTTTCCTAAGAACCCGACCATAGCAAAATTCTTTAAAGAAATTGGATGGGTGGATGAACTGGGATCGGGAGTCAGGAATATTTACAAATATAACAAGATTTACTCCGGAGTTGACCCTGTTTTTATTGAAGGCGATGTATTTAAGACGATTATTCCGCTAGTGGCTAAAGGTGCCAATCAAGCTACCGACCAAGCTACGGACCAAGCTACGGACCAAGCTACTGATCAAGCTACCGACCAAGCTGATGAAGATACAAAAAGACTATTGGGGTTCTGTAAAACTCCACGAAGTAGAGAAGAAATGCAGAACTTTATGAAACTCAGCCATAGAGGCCATTTTAGAGAAAAAATACTTAGCCCTTTGATTAAAGGTGGATTATTGAAGTTGACACTGCCAGATAAACCAACGAGTCCAAATCAAAAGTATTACTCTGAAACGAGATAAGATATTCAGAAAAATTGAGAAGCGAGATTCATAGGTATAAAGCTCATCATTATATGGTGGGCTTTTATTATGCCATAGAAAGTTAATGATGCCAGGGACAGAGGTTAAGAGGTTATTGACTGGGTAATGATGCCAGGGACAGAGGTTAAGAGGTTATTGACTGGGTATGATAAGTGGCATAGAATTAGCTTCAGGGTGGTGAATATTTATGGCGAGAGAATGGCGCATGGAGTATAAGGGTGGATTTTATCACGTTATAGCTAGGGGGAATAACAAGGAGTATATTTTTAAAAATGATGTGGATAAGGGTTACTTGCTTAAACAAATAAAAGAATACAAAGAAGGTATGGGCTTTAAGGTATATGGGTATGTACTAATGGACAATCACTATCATTTTATTATTCAAACCATGGATAAAAAGCTTCAGGAGATAATGCATGGGATAAATAATAAATACAGTAAGTATTTCAATTATAAATATAAAAGGGTAGGACATGTATTTCAGTCTCGTTATAAAGCCATACTTATTCAAGATGAGAGATATCTTATATCGTTGATAAGATATTTACATAGAAATCCTATAAGAGCAAAGATGTGTGAAAAAGTAGAGAATTATAAATGGAGTAGTGATGTATTTTATAGAAAGAATATATCAAGCTTTATTGATATCAATACAATACTAGAGATGCTATCACCGGATAGAGGACAGGCTATAAAGCTGTATAGGGAGTATATGGAGCTGCAAGAAGAGGAAGATATAAAAAGATTTGAGGAAGTCAAAATCATTGGTGATGAGACATATCAAATAATGATGAGTACTAGAAAGCATGAAGCAGAGCGCATGAAGCTAGATGAAATATTAATAGCCACTGGTGCAAGCATGGAAGAATTTGACCTTATAAAAGGTGGCTCAAGAAAGCGTGATCTTACGAAATATAAGTATGAATATATTAAACATGCAATAGCTTTGAAATATACACATAGAGAAATCGGTGATAATATAAATATAGCAGATGCTTCAGTTAGAGATATATTGAAGAAATATACATAAATTTTTTAGCGAAACTAGTATTGTTTTATATATTAGGTAAGAAAGAACTTAATGGGATGGATGCGAAATCTGATCTAAGATAAGTAGAAGTTATCTATAAAGATTCATTGAAGATAAGTAGGTGGGGTATGTCTACTATTTTAGTATATATATCTAATGATTTTTGTAGGAATACCCCTTCTAGGCACTGGCACCTGGACAGGTAGTCTTATGGCAGTGGTATTGGAAATTTGATTGCTGGCACGGATTGGAAACTTCACCGCAACAATCGCTATTATGCTCCTAAATCATGGGTGGTAAAATTATTTCAATATATACCATAGTAGATGATTAATAAATGAAGGAATAGAAGTGATGACAAATAGCAGGATTAATTAACTAATTCCTGTACTTTTGGGGTAGCCTCGTTGTAGCGGTTAGCCCTTATTTTGTTGTAAATATAAGTTTGAATTTATACATTGAATGCATTCGTTTATAAATGTTATAATGAAAATATAGGTTATTCGGAGGTGTTAATTTTGAAAGACAAGACATTTGAATTATTGGAAAAGATATATATAGAGATACAAGATATGAAGCAGAACATTAAAGGCATTGAGGAGAATATGGCAACAAAACATGATATAGTTAGACTTGAAAACAAAATGGATTCAAACCATAAATCTTTGTACGGCGGATATAAACTAACCTATGAAAAATTGGCTATGCTTGATGATAAAGTAAACGAACTCGATAAAAAAGTTGAAAAACAAGATGTTAGAGAGTTGCACCCTGTTTGCTTAATTTCTTTCAATTAATTTTATAATTTTTTCTATGGAATCAATCTCAAATATATTTTCTGCTAGCAAATCTAAAATAGGAAGAGTAGTATACCGTATACTAAAGGTAACGGTGGCAGCCACTTAACTTGTTGACTTAACTTATTGGGTGTCTACTCATATGCTATTGAACCTTGAAGCAGATTTAGATGAGGAAAATTAAATGACGGGTACGGTTAAATGACGGCTACGGTTTCAGCACCTACGAGTAAATAAGTCTATGGTGCCTGTCAATTAACTTGTTGAAAATAATGAGAGGATTAGCCTTTTGGTTAAGTTTTCTCATTATTTTTCTGAAATCAAAATAAGGGTAACAAAATAGATATTCTGTTACATTTGAAACCGATAATCAGCATGTTAAATATTCGTAATTATGGTTTTTGTTAACGTAAACTTTTTAAAAAAGAAAATGACAATATGGTGAATAACAATGTAGAGGTAAGTTATTTTTTAAATTTTAGGATAGTAAATAGATGATGAAGTTTATGGGAAAATTGAGTATAATATAGATATAGGATGTGATACCTAATGAATAGTAGAGAAAAATATGAGTATTGGCTTGAAGCAGCACAATACGACTTAGAGTCAGTTAGAGTAATGATGCATGGAGGGAGATATATGTATGTTGCTTTCATGAGTCAGCAAGCAATAGAAAAGTTATCTAAAGGAATATATACACTATATACAGATAGTGAAGCTCCTATGATTCATAATATTTGGAATATATATAGACAATTAAAGAAAGAGGCTAATCTTCAAGAATGGTTATCTATTGAAGAGTTTGAAAATAATTTACAGAAATACAAGAGTTTGTTTGTGGAATTATTGTCATATTATATATCGGGTAGATATCCTTCATTTAAAGAAAAAATTTCAAGTAGCATTGATTCCGCTAGAGCTACAAAAGTATTGAATAATACAGAGGAGGCATTTCTATGGATAAAATCCCTGAGTCAATACAAAAAATAATTGAAGAGTATATTATTAATCTTAGTAAACAAATTCCTATTAAAAAAGCAATATTATTTGGATCTTATGCTAGAGGAGCTATACATAAACATAGCGATGTAGATATAGCGATATTCTCAGATTACTTTAAAGACATGAGCAGAGTAGATGGAATTCAGTTTCTATTGATGAGTGCAGTGGATTACGATATAGACCTTGAACCACAACCATTTACTATGGAGGAATATGAAGATCCAGTTGGATTAGTAACTGAAATACTAAGGACTGGAATTGAATTAGCATTGCCACAAGCAAGTTAGTGCGCCAAGGGACCCCGTGCCTGAGGGTTACGGTGCCAGCCATTTAACTTGTTAACTTATTCAAATTAAGATAGAATTTTTTAATTCATATTTTACTGTGTGCCATGAAAGAATTATTAGTATTTTGAAAAGATACAAACAGGGTGCAACACTTATAAAGATAAACTGGGATAGGCTTTCCTTCAAAGATGAAGATTGGAGCTTTGAATTCACAAATAATAAATATGAGGGAAATGAGGGGCAAGAGAACAGGCGATATCTGAACGTGAACATGGACTTTCTTTACAGTCATGAATTTAAAGGGTGATCCATTGGACAGATACGGTTTTCTTCAGATTGATATAGTAGTTTGAAGATGGTATAATTAGCCTATTTGAAAATTATATGAAGTGAGTGGAATAATATTGCATTTTTTATCGGATTTTATAAAAGGAATGATCATAGGAATAGGTGCTGTTGCTCCCGGTGTGAGCGGAGGTACATTTGCTGTAATGCTAGGGATATATGATAAACTTACGGATGCAATAGCAGATGTTTTTCATAATTTTAAGAAGAAAGTGTTGTTTTTCTTCCCTTTAGCACTTGGGATTGGTGTTGGGGTTTTGGGCTTTAGCAACATTATGAAATACATTTTTGAATATTATGATGCACAAGTTAAGTTTCTTTTTATTGGACTCATGATAGGAACACTCCCTTCTATCATTAAGGAAGCCAATAAACGTGGATTTAAAAAAGCATATCTTATTCCTTGTGTCATTACATTTAGTATCACGATATTATTTATGATACTAGAAAATAGTGTGCTTAATATTATTCCGGAAAACAAGCCAGGTATCATTGCCCTTATGATATATGGTGTTATTATAGGCTTTGGTACTATCGTACCAGGTATTAGCTCTTCATTTATATTAATGTATATTGGCGCATATGAAATACTGCTTGATGGTATTACAAGTTTAGATTTAATGGTACTTATGCCGGTAGGAATAGGCTTTGTAATTAGTATTATATTGTTTGCCAAGTTAATCAGTTTATTATTTAGAAGGATTTATGGATATACATATTACACTGTATTCGGCTTTGTAATGGGCTCAATAATTACCATTTTTCCATCTATAGAGTTTAGTTTGGAATATTTAGTAGGAATAGTACTTTGTTTTATTGGGTTTTATTTATCTTTTTCTTTAAGTAATTATAAGAAGGTAGATGAAAAAGTAAATATACATTAAAATATTCTAGCTGTTTCCATCTCAGCAATAGGCATTATGTCATTAAGTCATGGAGTTATGAAAGCCTTTTCAATATATACAATAGTAATGTATTAATAAATAAAGGAAACATAAATATGATTAATATTAGAAATAACAAGTTAACATTGTTTCTTTCTTGGACAGCTATGTTGTTATGGTTAGTCCTTATTTTTTCTCTATCCGCTCAACCAGCCACACAATCTAACAATCTCAGTACAGGCGTAACAGTGATTGTCGTTGAAACAATTGAACGGATTGTTCCCAGTGTGGATTTTGATATAAAAAGCTTTAATAACTTGATACGGAAAAGCGCTCATTTCTTTGCTTATCTTTTACTTGGTGTGTTAGTAATGAATGCATTTAGGAAAAGTGGCTTTACAATTAGTTGGGGGCTTCTCTTAACTTTACTAGTTTGTGTGCTTTTTGCAGTAAGCGATGAGCTTCATCAGCTATTTGTATCAGGCAGGGGGCCACGGGTGATGGATGTTATAATTGACAGTACTGGGGCGATTGTTGGAATTGGGATTTATTTATTAATTTATAGAGTAAAGCATAAGTGCCTATATTATCAGCATTTTATGGTTTAGTGATTTATATGTATGATGAAAAGAGTGGTAAACATAATAAGCAGCATATTCATGTATATTATAGTGGAGAAGATATAGTGAAGATTGAGCCATTAAAATAAGAGGTGTTAGTATGAATCCAAGAGTAAAAGAAGTAAAGCCCTTAGAAAACTATAAATTATTGCTAACATTTACAAATGATGAAAGAAGAATATTCGATGTTGAGCCATTGATAAATGGAAGAAAAAGATTCAAAGAGTTACAAGATCTTATATTATTTAATACTGTTAAAGCATCACATGGTACAGTGGAATGGATACATGAACAAGATATTTGTCCAGATTGGCTGTATGAGGATTCTACTTCGGAGACTGTCACTTAACTTGTTAGCTTAACTTATTCAAATTAGGATAGGATTATTTAATCCATATTTTGCCGTGTGTCATGAAAGAATGATTAGTAGTTTCAAAAGATACAAACAGGGTGTAACGCTTTTAGAGAGTTGCACCCTGTTTGCCTAATTTCTTTCAATTAATTCTATAATTTTTTCTATTAAGAAAAATGAACAACAAGGAAATATAGCAGCTAGTAGAAAAGCAGTTTACGATATATTTTGTGAGGATGAAATAGATACCCAATTTATAGTGGAGATGCAAAATGCAAAGCAACTTTATTTCAAAGATAGGGCATTATATTATTCAACCTTTCCAATAAGAGACCAGTCACAAAGGGGAGAATGGGATTTTAAGTTGCAAGCAGTTTATTGTGTAGGGCTATTAGGATTTAATTTTGAAAATATTACCAATAGGTATGTTACTAGCGTTAAGTTAAAAAATCAAGACAATGAAGTTTTCTATGATAAATTAAATTTTATTTTTATTGAGCTACTAAAGTTTACAAAAACAGAAAATGAGTTGGTGGCACATTTTGATAAATGGTTATACTTCTTGAAGAACCTAGAAAATTTTGAGGCGATACCACATATATTACAAGAAAGAGTATTTGAAGAGGCATTTAAAGTAGCTGAAATAGCTAGTTTTACAGATGAAGAATTAACAGCGTACGAGGAAAGCTTAAGAATATATAGGGATAATATGAACGTTATAACTACAGCTAAAGAGGAAGGAAGAGAGGAAGGAAAAACAGAAATGGCAAGAGAGATGTTAAAGGATGGAGAGTCTATAGAAAAGATAATTAAATATTCGAAGTTGAGCGAGCAAGAAATACTGAAATTAAATTAGTAAAGATTAGGGAGTGTAAAGGGTAAATGGTGCCAAAGCAGGACTCTTGACTAGGGAAGAAACTCTTAAGAGATTGAAGATTTGTAAATTATTTGTTCAAGCTACCTTTTGCACAGAAAAATCATTAGCTCAATTAAGATATAGTGGGCAGTTGAATTTAAATGAGGAGGAGGATGTATAATGAGTGAAGTTAAGGAATTCCAAGCTGTTTTGCAAGTAATTGTTTCTCGATTGATACAAATGATTGCTAAAGACATGAATATATCTGATAAAAATGCTTTAAGTCTTTTTTATTCATCCAAACTTTATGAAAAGCTGGAGCATGAGGAAACGAAGGTTTGGCATTTAAGCATACCCACTCTTTTTAGTTTATTTATTGAAGAGAAGGAAACAGGAAATATTACTTTTCCAGAGGAGGCGTAAGTATGGATGATAAATTAGATTTTTTAGTTTATTGCATTGAAAACTATAAAAATAAAAAAGGCCTTAAAGGCAGGGAAGCGATAGAATTATTTAATAAATATAGAGTTGTTGATTACATCAATGCAAGTTATGAAGCACTGCATACCACAGGAAGAGAATATGTCATAGATGATTTAAGCATTTATATAAATGCTAGAAAACAGGTTGATGCAGGAGTTATGCATTAATTTGTGGCAATGTCAGGTGTCGGCAGAAAAGCTCTCGTGGAAGATTATTGAAGCTTATTCTATAGGTACATCTGGATCGAGAATTTCTAATTTTTTATCATACTTTTGTGCCAGGGCTCTTAGAATCGTTATATCTTCGATGCTTAATTTATTAAGCAATAATTTCCTAATCTCCATGAATTCTTCGACAGTATACTTTTTATCTGAGAAGCCTAACAAAAAGCTTATTTCATCTTCACTTAATTTTCTAAGTATGATAGACACAGCTTGCAATAAATCAGCAGGCTCAATCAGCTCGCCTACCTTTTGTTCAATAGTATTGGCTATCTCTTTATTTGGAAGAGCGGAACTATTATTGCTTTCAGTTATAGTGGGATTCATTGGGGAGATAATAGGTGGTTGGTGGTTTTTTTCAGTAATAGCAGGCTCAACGGCATTTTCTTTAGGACTAGCATTTTCAATGTTAGTATTTGGTTCTTTGTTATCATTAAAAACAGTATCTATCACATACTGTGGATGATAGGAGTTCTTCTCTAAAATTGGATAGTATATGAAATAATTTGAATATATAGCACTACCAATTGTTAACAATAGGGATAAAAATGTGAAAGTGATTAATATTTTTTTCCATCGTGTCATTGAGCACTGCCTCCACTTTGTTAGTTGGAAAGTCAAAAAGGAATAATAGGTATGGTTTATATTATATATAAAAAACCACAATTTATACTTTCTTGCATGTGGTGTCACAGGCTTTAGGTGCTTGCTGTATTCCTTCGCATTTTGTATTACTTATGCCATTTCTGATGAGTTCCATCAGTTTTTTGTTCCAGTATATAAGTGATACTCATTTTTCTTGTATTATTATAGTATGTTATGTATAATTTCATTTAGAGATTAAATATTCAGGAGGTTTTTATGGAATTCGAAGAGATAGATTTGCGGGAATTGTTTGATATTATTAAAAAGCGCTTGGTGCTTATTGTTATAATTATGGTTGTGACGGTAGCTACTGTTGGAATTCTTAGTTATTTTGTTTTGGACAAAGAGTATGAAGCATCTACTTCACTTATAGTGGGAAACTCTGATAGCAGTGATGTGAGCACACAGCTTCAATATAATGACCTTATGATGTATCAAAAGCTTTTGAAGACTTTTAGCGAGATAGCAAAGAGTGAGATGGTTTCAGAGAAGGTTATCAGCTCTATGAAGCTGAATTATTCTGTGGGTAGCTTGCAAAAGAGGATATCGGTAACTCCTGTAGGAGATACGCAGATGATAAATATTAAGGTTCAAGACAACAATCCAGAGATGGCAGCGGCTATAGCCAATGAGTTGGCAAGGATATTCAAGTATGAAGTAGGATCTATTATGAAAGTTGACAACATTGAGGTTATTGATGCAGCAAAAGTACCATTATCCCCCATTAAGCCAAGGCCAACTTTAAATATTGCCATTGCATTTATGCTTTCCCTTATGGTTGGAGTCGGAACCAGCTTTTTGCTTGAGTATATGGATCATACAGTCAAGTCACCTTCTGATGTGGAAAAATATTTAGGACTTCCAGTCATTGGTGCTATTCCTGATACTACACATATAAATTAGGAGAATGAAATGATAAAAGATGATTTGATATTACACAAAGGAACTAAATCGGTAGTCGCAGAGGCCTATAGGGTGCTTAGAACCAATGTACTATTTTCAAGTATTGATAAGAAGGTAAAGACTATAGCTGTCACAAGCTCTGGACCAGGAGAGGGCAAAAGTACAACTGTGGCCAATTTTGCCATAGCCCTTGCCCACTCAGGAAGCAAGGTCTTGATCATAGATGCAGATCTAAGGAAGCCTAGAATACATAAATATTTTGAATTGTCCAATAGCCTTGGTCTTACAAATATCATAGTAGAAGATATAGATTGGAAAAAAGCAATTCATATACTAGAAGAGCTACCTGAGGTAAATATCATCACCAGTGGACCGATTCCTCCAAATCCATCGGAGCTTTGTGGTTCACAGAAGATGAGAAGCTTTGTAGAGAGTTTGAAAGAAGAGTATGATTACATCATCATCGATACGCCTCCAGTAGGCGTGGTGACAGATGGTGCGCTCATAGGCTCTTATACAGATGGCACCATACTAGTAGTTGCTTCAGGAAACGTTGAGATTGAGGCTGCAAAAAGATCTAAGATGCTTTTAACCAATGTAAATGCAAATATTCTGGGAGTTGTGTTAAACAAAATACCCACCAATGACAGCGGATATTATAAGTATTATTATTATAGCTATTATCATGAAGAGGAAGATAACACAAAGAAAAAAAAGAAAAGGTTCAAAAAACATGATTGATATTCATTGTCATGTCTTATTTGATGCTGACGATGGTGCAGTGGATATAGAGACATCTCTAGAGATGTGTAAAATTGCAGCTGCAGATGGGATTGAGTCCATCATTGCCACCCCTCATTATATAATAGATGAAAAGAACGAGGAGCATGTTAAACAAAAAGTAATGAAATTAAATGAGAAACTTCTTGTTGAAAGCGTTCGTATAAAGATTTATCCTGGAAATGAGATATTTATTGATTATAATATCAGTTCAAAGTTAAGTGCTGGAGAGTGCTATTCTTTGAATGATTCGAGATATGTTCTGTTTGAGTTTCCTATGCTTGAGATACCCAAGTATTCCTTTGATGCCATTTATGAGCTACAGCTCAAAGGCTATGTACCCATCATAGCGCACCCTGAGAGAAACAAAGCCATACAGCAAAGTCCTGAACTTCTATATGAGTTTGTGGCAAGTGGTTGTCTAGCCCAAATGAATAGTTCTAGCATCTCAGGACTAGGTGGAGAGGCACTAAGCAAGCTATCTCACACACTACTTTATCATAATCTTGTCCACTTCGTTGCTTCTGACGCGCATTCCTGCGGTAGGCGAAAGCCAGCTTTATCTCATTCTCGTAGAGTGGTAAAGGATGCTTTTGGAACAGAAAAATCAAATGAGCTATATCTTACAAATCCTGAGAAAATAATTAAAAATCAAGAAATATATATTGTCGAGCCAGTCCCTATTAAAAAGAAAAAAAGTATTTGGCAAATGTGTGGAATGAGAAGATAGTAAGCAGGACCTATAAATTTAGAGCCTGATTACTATTATTTTGTCGAAATTTAGCTTTTCTTATTGCGAAAAATATAGTATACTAATATTTAGATTGGGGGCTGACAAGATGAACGGATATTCTATATATTTAAAATCAGCAGTAGGAAAGTTAAAATATAGGTCGAGAAATGAAGCAAGCAAGCGATTGGTTCCAAAAGAAAGACAAGCGTTAGCCATCACTTTGATAGTTGGTTCTATACCAATATTAGTTACAATAGTAGCATTAGCTTTTAATTTATCAATATAAAACTACATATGTGAATAAAACATCTCCTGCATACGAAAAATAGGTTGTAGGAGGTGTTTTTTTGAACATTTATAAGCGTGAGAAATACTTTGTGTTGATAGCCATAGCTGTTCTAATGATGATGTTTTCAGGCATTTTATATGATAGCTATACAAGTGGAAAGCTTTTTTCTAATATTGAAACATTCTTGGTAAAAGTAGGTTCTCGTGGCCAAGATGTGAAGGATGTCCAATATATACTAAGAAAATGGGGTTATTTTAAAGGACGTATTGACGGTATTTTTGGTGCAGATACAAAAGCCTCAGTAATCAGTTTTCAAAAAAAGAATGGACTTACACCTGATGGGGTAGTAGGGGATCAAACAGCCAGCGCATTAGGTATAAATGTTGCTGCCAAGAATAAAACTTCAGCCAAACAGACCACTTCTAGAGGAACCGTCACAAGAAAAAATGACTTATATCTTCTGGCTCAGGCTATACATGGAGAAGCAAGAGGAGAGCCATACATAGGTCAAGTAGCAGTAGGTGCAGTAATATTAAATCGTGTAGATGACCCAAAATTCCCTAAAACCATTGCGGGTATCATTTATCAACCTGGAGCTTTTACAGCGGTAGCAGATGGTCAAATAAATTTACCGCCTGGGGATTCCGCAACAAAAGCGGCCAGAGATGCATTAAATGGTTGGGATCCATCAGGTGGAGCCATGTATTATTTTAACCCTGCTAAAGCTACAAACAAATGGATCTGGTCAAGACCAATCATTAAGGTTATTGGAAAACACTATTTTTGTAGATAGGAGGTGCAACCATGAAATTACCAAAATTCCACATATCCAGAAAGAGTTATCAGATTCTTACGTTGGTTTTGACTGTTGCACTGATGGGCACAGGCTTTTATGCTTATGATGTAACGAGGCAAAAACAAGAATATGATATTTTTTTGCAAAACCAATATCAAAGAGCTTTCCGTGATTTAGTCTTTGGCATAGAAGGTATCCGAGTTAACCTTGACAAAGCCGATGCTACAGGCTCAACTGTTCAAAGCAATACCTATATGAGTTCCATATGGAGGCAGTCCTACTCGGCATCAGAAAATCTAGGACAGCTGCCCATAGCCCACGCGTCTCTCAGTAATACGGCCAAATATCTTACCCAGGTGGGAGATTATTGCTATGTGCTTTCAAGGCAGAATGCAGCCAACAAAGAGATCGATGATAAACAAGTAGAACAACTAAAAAAACTTGGAAGCTATGCCACAAATATATTAGACGATTTACATAAGCTGGAGATAGATTTGGAAAATGGCAAGTTGAGATTTGGAGACACCAAGGGAAAGGTGCAGCAGCTTATGAGTAAAGCTTCTGAGGGTGCGGCAGATGTGAGCTTTGGCAAAATAGAAAAAAGATTCGTAGATTACCCTAGCATGATCTATGACGGTCCATTTTCTGATTTAAAAATAGAAGGAAAACCAAAGATAGACTTGGGTCCAGATATAAATATAGATAAAGCAAAAGAGCTTGCAACGAAGTTTGTAGGCAAAGAAAATGTTGGCAAAATAGTAGAATATAGCGCTGGAAAAGGTTTAATAAAAACCTTTGGTCTGGAAATAATTCCAAAGGATAATGATAGAAGCAAATCTATCAATATAGATGTAACTAAAAAAGGCGGCAAGGTATTGTGGATGTTAAATCCACGAACAGTAGCTACAGAAAAGTTGACCCAAGAACAGGCAATAGAAAAAGGGAAAAAGTTTTTAGCTGACAATGGATATCCAAATTTAGTAGATACATATTATATGAAAGATTACAACGCCATAATGATTACCTATATTGGGGTGGAAGAAAATGGCACATTGGTTTATCCTGATATGATGAAAGTAAAGATAGCATTAGATAATGGCGAAGTAGTAGGATTTGATGCAAATCAATACTTGATGGCTCATAAAAAAAGAGAAATAGCAAAACCTAAGATAACAGAAGAACAAGCAAAAGCTAAAGTAAATAAAAGACTAAAAATAGAACGGATAAAATTGGCTATCATACCGCTACCAGGCGACAAAGAGCAACTATGCTATGAGTTCAAAGCCAAAAACGACTCAAGCGACTTCTTTGTATATATAAATGCAGAGAATGGAAATGAGGAGAATGTGTTGAAGATAATCTATCAAGATAATGGGACACTGACACAGTAAGGACGGCGGGCGATATGGGCATCGGGGGAGGGCGGACAGAGGCGTCCGCCCCTACATATCTGTACACAGTAAAAAAATTCAACAAAATTTGAAAATATTTCTTCACATATTCACCTTGGTTTTTTCACACACTAAACTCGACCCCAATAAAAAACTTAAAATTTAAATATATTGTTGAGGAGGAACTGCTATGAGTAAAAGAAATGGATTAATGTCAGAGGCATTGAAATACGAAATAGCCAGAGAACTCGGAGTGGATGATGTAGTTAGTAGTGAAGGCTGGGGCGGCGTGTCATCAAAAGATTGTGGAAATATTGTAACAAAAGCGATAGAGATAGCCAATCGATCCGTTGGAGGAAGATAGCGTTAAAGTTTGCAGAAAGTGTTTTGTAAAAATAGGGGAAGGATTTTCCTGAGGGTGAATAGGGATAATTTCTGGATTATAGTTGAATAATGCTTTATGTAGGGTAGACAGTGAGCAATCGCTGTCTGCTTTTTTTTAGTGTGTCAGAAGGACACCGTTAGTCAATAGATACAAATATTGAACAAAAAAAAGTATATAAGATTGGATTTTTATGTTATATTAGTTATTATTAGTTATAATTACTTATAATGAAAGCTTTAAATATTTGCATTTTTTATTAATGCATTTAAGGAGGAACGTATGAAAGCTAATGTTTTATTTGAGATACCAACATTACATATATCGACTCTTGGCAGCTTTGATATTAAGGTAGGAGAAAAGTCTATACTTAATAAAGTAAGTAGATCCCATAAAACATCTGAGCTTTTGAAGTATTTTCTTGCGTTCAAAGAAAAAAAACTATTGCCAGAAGCTATCATTGATCAAATTTGGCCAGATAGCGATTCGCAGGATCCCAAAAATGTTCTTCGGACACAGATTTTCAGACTGAGAAAGCTATTTGATGAAGTATTAATAAAAGATGATTGTTAAAACAAGGTCAGGTAAAATATGCCATGAGTCATTATGACTATGCATCAGCTTGGTTGTCTAAGGAGCTTGGGATAAAGTCTTCAAATGGAATGAAGAACATTTATAGAAAGATCCAAAATTATAACGAAGAAAATGGTGAGGCTGATATAAACAGTATAGATGCTAAGCTACAAGAGGAATTAGAAAAAGGAGCAAAATACTGTGATATAGATTACTTTAAGCTCATGTATAACTTATCCAAGCGAAAAAACGAAAGACAGGAAAGTTCTGATTATATAGGGTTAGCTACAATTACATCAACAGGTAATGAAAATAGCATGCAGATGAGTGAGGTTATGAATGTATTAAAAGATGCATGTAAAGATTCATTGAGAAAAAATGATTTGTGTTCATGCTGGAATGACAATCAGTTGATTTTTATACTTTCAAACCCTTCTGAAGAATATCTTGAGCCTATAAAAGAAAGAATAGTCTATAAATTCTTACGCAAGATTATAGATGAAAGCTTTCATTTAAAAATAAAATTTAGACCTATCGCCAATAAGAACAATATAAATTTGTGAAAATTAATAAATAATTGAAAAAGAGTTCATGTGTAATTGTGTTTAACAAAATTTGAAACAGAGTAATGATATATTCTAATTAATAAATTCCGAAATATGACAGCGGAGGTAAAAATAATATGGAATATCCCTCTAAATACGATTTTTTTCTCGAATTCAAGTCTGTTTTTAATGAAGATGGACATTTCATTGATTATATTTTGGTGAATATCAGTGACAATTTTCAATGCATCACAAACATTAAAAATGAGCGTATATTAGGTATGAAAATATCAGAAATAGTAACGGATTAGCCGTAGATGAACTCATACTTGTACATCACGAAAGATGGGATGGCAAAGGCTACCCGGGACTTTTAAAAAACGAAGAGATCCCCTTGACCGCAAGGATATTTGCCATTGCTGATGCATATGAAGCTATGGTAAACGACAGACCATACAAAAACAGAGTTAGCAATAAGGAAGCCTTGGGAGAAATTGGGAACAAAGCAGGCACTCAATTTGACCCACATCTAGCTAGAATCTTTGTTCAGCTTATGAGCATAGAGGAAAAGGCCATATAAAGAAATGTTAAACTTTAGTGCTTAAATCTAGCAAAAATGGATATTAACATGGGTATAACAGCGTTTGCTGAAGTAAATGACACTAATCCGAGTAATTTAATTCAACAAGGTGATAGTGGAGGAGAAGAAATCCCAACTGTTATCGATGCAGTCTATGGGGAATCAAGACAACAACCTATAGTACAAAAAGCTTATGAGGTTACATATTTACTTGAGGCAACAAATGAATCAATTCTAGGACTAGATACAATGAAAGGCTCTGGCGATGTAGGCTCCACAATAGAGATTTCTCAACCACAAGTGGAAGGATATCAAGTTTTGGAGAATCAACCAAATAATCTTGTTATAAGCGAAGATGAAGAATTAAATAAAGTCGTCGTTTATTACAAGGTGGTTGAAGCCGTTGTTCAGGGTGTGACATTGACTGTAAATCATACGTATTATCTTAATGATAAAGAGACAACAGAAGTACAAGTGATTAACGATTTAAAAGAAGGAACAGTAATTAATCCTGCTGAATACTTGTTAGATAGAGATGATCTAGAATTCGCTAGCAGCGATAAAGAGAGTCTCACAATCAGCGGAGTCAATCCCAATGAAATTAACATTTATTATAATGGAATAGTTAAAGAAGAGAAACAACCAATTGAAGCAATAGACAGTCCAATGACCATGCTAAAATCTATGGGGTTATTTGCTGCAACTGCAGCGTTAGAACCTAATGATGAGCCTGGAGCAATCTTCATTAATAAGACTGCTGAGTGGGTTGATGAGGCTAATGGAATAGCTAAAATAATCATTGATATTAATGGTAATCCGATTCAAACTAAAGGTGCAGATGTAGTGCTAGTGCTTGATACTTCACGCAGCATGGATGGTACTAAATTACAAAATACTAAGATAGCTGCAAAAGCTTTTGTTACAGAATTATATAAGGCTAATGGAAGTGTAACTTCTGATAATCGTATTGCAATTGTAAAATTTGCTAATACTGTTAGTAAGTATCCAAATGTTGGTAGCAATAAAGAAAAGCTACTTAGCGTTAATAATTCTGTAAGCGGTCAGACTGCGACTAATTATTTTAATGCTAAGATAGATGGGCTGATGGCAGGTGGTAATACAAATTATAATATTGCCTTTACCGCCGCAAGCGAAATTATTAATGGGCGCATAGTTAAAACAAGACCAACTTATATAGTCTTCATGAGTGATGGCGAACCATATCCTTATGCTTCAAGAAATGGACAGAGCATTGCTACCACTCTAAAAAATGCTGGTACCAAGATTTATTCATTGGGTCTTGGACTAACTGGAAACAGCTTTACAAACTATATTGAACCACTAGCATCTACTCCAAAAACAACTTATGCTAAGTCTATATCAGCTACGACTGATCTAACTCCCATTTTCACCGGGATTGCGGGAGAAATAAAGATAGCTGGAACTAATGCAGTAGTAACTGATTTCATTCAAACTAACTATTTCCATGTAACAACAAAACCAGGTCAAAGTTATTCCTACGAAGCAAGTCATGGAACTGCCATAATTGCAGTAGATGGTGAAGTTACTTGGAATGTTGGAGATATTACTGCAACAAAGAAGACACTTACTATATATATACAGCTAAATGCTTCAATAACTCAAGCTGGCAATTACGATACTAATATCGGTGCCAGTGTAGTCTATACTGACTATAACAATAGTAGTCAAACGAAGGTTTATCCAAAGCCAAGCTTGGATGTAGGAAACCAGGAAATTACATCACTAGAGCAGAGCTTGCTACAATTGCCTCCAGATTTGATAACTTAAGCCCATTTGAAAGTGACAAATTCTCAGACATAAAAGGACATTGGGCAAATAAGTATATCAACTCAGCAGCACAAAAAGGATGGTTAACTGGCTATAAGGATGGAACTTTCAAACCAGATCAATATATTACAAGGGCTGAATTCGTAAGTTTAGTAAACAATGTATTAGGCAGAAGAGTTCATGAAACTGATATATTGGTGGGCGCGAAGAAGTTCTCAGACTTACATGAATCCGAATGGTATTACGAGGCAATGATGGAGGCTGTAAATAGCCACTATTATGACAGACTAGAGGATACTTATGAGGATTGGACAGAACTTTACAATCCAGAATTGGATATGTAAAAAATAGGAAAAAGGCTATAAAGGGGCGGAGTAATTATTCCGTCCCTTTATCATATTAGGCATCTGAAAGAAAATAGCTAATCAGCATGCTAGTCTATTTCACATCTTTGACTTGCTATTTTCTTTCAGATCTCTACATTAATAAAAAAACTTTGAAAATTCTTTGGACATGTATTTACTTTTTGTATAATTGTGGTATTATTTAATTAGAGAAAAATATCAGCTAATAAGCGATAATGGCAAACCTAGAGAAATCTAGGGACGCAAAGCTAGAGGGCCTGTAAAATGGCAGCCAGCTCCCGAAAGATTAGTTTTTTTGTTGCCCATATCGCAAAACTTAATAGAATTAGTTGATTAGCACTCTCAAACGATAATAGCAAACTCAGGGAAACCTGAGGACGCAAAACTAAAGGGCCTGTAAAATGGTAGCCAGTTTCCGAAAGGGGAGTATTTTAATGAAAAAGAACATAGTTTTATTTGTAATAATACTTACAATGTTGATGAATAGCTTTACAACAGTTTATGCTGCTAAAAAAGTGGACATGCTAAAAGACAAAGTTTCTGATGGAATACTTACAGTAGTTTTGGATCAGAGGAATGCTAAAACAAAAGTAATGATTGAAAAAGATTCGGACAAGTATTACTATGATTTATTAAAGGATCAGGAATCTTTTCCATTACAGCTAGGCAGTGGAAAATATACAGTAAGCGTGCTTGAAAATACAAGCGGAAATAAATATAAGGTTTTAACTAAAGAAAGCTTTACTGCAAATATAACCAATGTGAATTCAGTTTATTTAGAATCTGCGCAACCAATAAAATGGGACAAGGATATGGAAGCAATAAAATTGGCAACATCAATGGCATATGAAAAAACGGATGAAGAAATAGTTGGAGAGATTTATAACTATATAGTTAATAATATAAAGTATGACAGCAACAAAATTAGTACCCTTAGCAGTGATTATGTTCCTGATATAGACAAAATTTTAACTGCAAAAAAAGGAATATGCTATGATTATTCAGTACTGATGGCCGCTATGCTTAGAAGCCAAGGTGTACCAACAAAGCTTATAAAAGGATACAGAGATGATATTAAAGCATATCATGCATGGAATGAAGTATACTTAAATGGTAGATGGATAGTAGTTGATACAACATACGATTCTTGGTCAAAAAATAGTGGACAAACCTACAACATAGAAAAAAATGCAGACCTATATGATAAGCAAAGAGAATTTTAAAAAAGATAGCAAAAAAAGAATACATTGTGTGCTAAAGGATGAACTTTAGCACACAATATTTTTTTGCGTTTCATTAACTTATCAAAAAATGTTATAATGAAATAAAGGCGAAAGTGTAAAACTGTTTTCTATTTTATTATAATTAGCCATATAGTATAATAAGTTAGATATATAGAGTATCTATATATTCTATGCTTATATCAAGAATTATTGAAATGAGGAGAACTTCGGAATGTTTTTAAAAATAGATGCACTAGATATTTTTTATAAAAAAGCTGGAAACGGCGAGAAAATCTTTTTACTCCACGGATGGGGTGGTAGAGCAGACAGTTTTTTGCCTGTCTTTAACCATTTATCCACGAAGTATGAAGTGTATGCCATAGACTTCCCTGGCTTTGGAGAATCAAGTCTGTCCACTGTTCCTTGGGATGTAGATGATTATCAAAAAATGCTATTAAAAATATTCGATTCTCTAGGGATAGAAAAAGCTTCATTGATAGGCCATTCTTTTGGTGGAAGAGTGTCCATACTTTTTTCTGCAAAGCATCCAGAGAGAGTGGAGAAGGTTGTGCTAGTAGATAGTGCAGGTATAATACCCCAGAGGACATTGAAGTATTATCTGAGGGTATATAAATTTAAAATTATGAAAGAAGTATTTTTACTTTCTACAAAAGGAAAGAGCAAGCAAGAAAAACTAGATAAGTTCTATGAAAAATATGGCTCTAAGGACTATAAGGAAGCGGGAAATCTGAGACAAACTTTTGTAAAAGTAGTGAATCAAGATTTAAGGCCTTATTTGTCACAAATAAAAGCATCAACATTGCTTATATGGGGTGAAAATGATCAAGATACCCCGGTTTCTCATGGAAAGATCATGGAAAAAGAAATTCCTGATGCAGGACTCGTGGTTTTTAAAGATGCAGGACATTTTTCATATCTTGATAAGCTCAATGATTTCAATATCATCGTGGATAAGTTTTTAGGAGGAGTTTAAAAGTGCGGTCGATTTTTTATCATATATTCTTAATCCTATTTGCATATATTGCCTATAAAGCAAGCAAAAACCAACTTCATATGGCGCAGCTGGAAGGATATAAGCCTAGCCAATATCAAAACTGGATCAAGCATAATTATAATACACTTTTCTTAAAAAACTTTTTTAAAAGTTTTAAGGCAGATAATAAGGCAAAGAAACCTTTGGCTTTTACCCATAGAGCCATTCGACTTTTCACCATTAACCTTATACTATTGGTTCTATTTTTTGCAATGTTCTATTTCATACCAATTGGTGATGTAGGTGTTTTCCTTATAAATATAGCCATGATTCTTTTTATTCCAATGGTTATGCTTTTAGCAACAACCATTGCTTTTCCAATAGAAATGAACATACAAAAAAAATACTATAATGAAGCCAAAAATAAAATAAAGTCCATGAAAAACCTAAAAGTCATAGGTATTACTGGCAGCTACGGCAAAACCAGTACAAAGTACTTTGTAAAAACGATATTGTCTGAAAAATACAACACCATTATGACTCCTGAAAGCTATAATACGCCAATGGGAATTACAAAAGTCATTCGAGAAAGTTTAAATGAGGAACATGAAGTTTTTGTGTGCGAGATGGGTGCAAGAAATGTTGGAGATATAAAAGAGCTGGTAGAGCTTGCAAGTCCATCTATAGGGATACTTACCTCAATAGGACCTCAGCATTTAGAAACTTTTAAATCTATTGAAAATGTTGCAAGCACAAAATATGAGCTTATAAAAGGGCTGCCTGAGGATGGGGTTGCCATATTCAATGGGGATAATAAATTTTGCTTGGATTTCTCAAAAATAACAAAGCAGAAAAAATATTTGTATGGCGTATCAAACAAGGAGCAGGACATTTTTTTATACGCAGAAGAAATAAAAAACTCAAGGCAAGGTCTAAAGTTTACTATAAAGGGACAAAATGGTATTAAGTTTGAATGTCAGACTGCATTGCTTGGCAAACATAACATCAGCAACATACTTGCTGCTGTCTGTGTTGCACTTCATCTTGAGCTTTCCATTGAGCAGATTATTTCAGGTATATCAAAGATAAAGCCTGTGCCTCACAGATTGGAGCTTATCCCTACAAGCAATGGGGTTACGGTTATTGATGATGCTTTTAACTCAAACCCAACAGGTGCAAAAGAAGCATTGGAAGCAATAAAAGATTTTTCTAATGGAAGAAAAATTATCATAACCCCAGGTATGGTTGAATTAGGAACCATAGAATATGAAGAAAATAAAAAACTAGGAAAAATCATAGCAGAATGCTGCGACTATGCAATACTAGTTGGTCAAAAGCGTTCAAAACCTATTTTGGAAGGATTAAAGGAATGCAACTTCCAAGAAGACAATATTCGTATTGCTGCAAATCTGGATGAAGCCACAGCGATGTTGGGGCAGATTGTGAGCGCTGGAGATGTGGTTTTATTTGAAAACGACCTGCCTGATAATTATAATGAAAATTAAGTAGTAATGGAGGGAAAATATATGTCGAAACTAACCGTAGGCGTTATGTTCGGTGGCCACAGTGTTGAGCATCAGGTCTCAGTCATTACGGGTCTTCAAGTTATTGAAAATATAGATAAGTCAAAATATGATCCCATACCCATCTTTGTTTCCAAAGAGGGCGATTGGTATACAGGAGAAGAACTTTTAGATATAAAAAACTATAAGAATCTTGTAGGCTTGCTTTCAAATGCAAAAAAAGTCTTTCTTCCACCTATTCCATCCATGGGGTATCTATATTTTTATCCTATAAAGACTGGATTTTTCAAGAAGGAAGCTGAATATATAAAGCTCGATGCAATTTTCCCTGCTTTTCATGGAATGCATGGCGAAGATGGAACCATGCAGGGACTCTTCGAATTAGCCAATGTACCTTATGTAGGATGTGGCGTCACAGGCTCTGCAGTAGGAATGGATAAAATTATCATGAAAGACATATTCAAGGCAAATGGATTGCCTACAATAAATTATACTTGGTTTTTGCGAAAAGAATATGAAGGCAATAAAGATAAAGTCATATCAGATATTGAAGCTTCACTTAAGTACCCGATGTTTGTAAAGCCTGCAAATCTAGGTTCTAGCATAGGGATTAACAAGGCACACAACAAAGGGGAGCTTGCATCAGCGATAGAAGTGGCTATCCACTATGATAGAAGAATTATTGTAGAACAAGGGCTAGAAAATATGGTTGAAATCAACTGTTCTGTATTAGGCAGTGATGAAGATCTACTAGCTTCTGTGTGCGAGCAGCCTGTTTCCTGGCAAGAGTTTTTAAGCTTTGACGATAAATACATGAGAGGGAGTTCTAGTAAAGGGATGAAGACCGCAGGAATGACTTCAACCACTAGAAATGTACCTGCCCCTATTCCTGAAGAGAAGTCACAAGAAATCAAAAATCTGGCTAAAGAGGTTTTTAAGGTTCTTGATTGTTCGGGCGTTTCAAGAATAGACTTCATGCTAAGAAAAGATGATATGCAGGTATTTGTAAATGAAATCAATACGATACCAGGTTCTATGGCGTTTTATTTATGGGAATATGAAAATATTAGCTTTAAAGAGCTGATTGATAGATTAATTCAAATAGCTTTAAAAAATCATAAAGAGCATAACAAAAATATGTATGTGTTTGATACTGAGCTGCTTCTCAAAGCAAGCTCGGGCGGAACAAAAAATTCAACTAAGAGGTGAGAAATGGAACTCGGAGGAAAGATTAGAGAACTAAGAAAACAAAAGAAAATGAGCATAGATCAGTTATCAAAAGTTACCGAGCTGAGCACGGGCCTCATAAGCCAGCTTGAAAGAAATATGATAAGCCCAAATGTTGCAGCATTATGGAAAATCAGCGCAGCTTTAGAAGTTAATATGAATTATTTTTTTGATGAACCTGAGGAGCAAGATCCTATTGTAAGAAAAGGGGAAAGAAAAAAGATTCAGCTCCCAAACTCAAAGATTACCTATGAACTTTTATGTCCCAATTTAAAAAAGGCAATGGAGGTACTATATATTACAATTGAGCCAGGAGAATGTAGTACGGAAGATAAAATTGCCCATGAAGGGGAAGAATGCGGTATCGTACTAAAAGGTTCGTTGAAGGTCAAATGGGGAAATAAAGAATATCTCTTAAATGAAGGAGATAGCATATACTTAGATAGCACCACCCCTCATCGTTATGTAAACAATGGAGATGAAGTATCTGTCTCAATATGGACAATGACCCCTCCTAGTTATTAGGATGTTTCAAGAAATCCTTCAATATATTGAAGATATAAAAAATATTTTCAATATATTGAAGGATTTTTGAATGTTATGAGGAATATATAATTTCAGAACAGAATATATTGTGATAACTATATGTTCTTTTCTGAAATTATATTTATATAGGAGGTTTTTATTATGACCTTTTTCAAACCTGATGACACATGGGCACTCTGGACAATATTGATTGGATGGGCAGCCATCAGTATATATCTAGAGCAAAAATTTACTTGGGCTTCAAAGATCAGTGGTGCAATCATCGGTCTTCTTGGTGCACTTGTACTTGCCAATCTAAGAGTTATACCAACAGATGCGCCAGTATATGATGCAGTTTGGGGATACATTGTTCCATTGGCAGTTCCACTTCTACTATTTAAAGCGGATCTAAGAAAGATCTGGAAAGAAAGTGGAAGAACCTTCCTTGCATTTAATATTTCTACAGTTGGTACCATACTTGGCGCATTCTTAGCGGCTTTTCTCCTAAAGGATTTAGTACCAGAGGTTGCAAAAACTACAGGAATGATGACAGGAAGCTATATAGGCGGAGGTATAAACTTTGTTGCCATGTCAGATGCATTCCAAGCTTCTAAAAATACCATAAATGCACTTATCGTTGCAGATAACTTAAATATGGCATTCTATTTCATGGTACTTATGATGATACCTACCATGAGCTTCTTCAAAAAGCATTATGGTCATCCTTATGAAGATGAACTTGAAAAAAATGTAGGCAAAGAAACAGAAAACAAAGCAGCCAGCTACTGGGGAAGAAAAGAAATCTCCCTTCTTGATATTGCAATGGCCCTTGCTACTACATTTGTTATTGTTGCAGTTTCAACAAAGTTTGCAGCATTTATAAACGGAAGCACATTGCCAGGAATCATTAAAGCAGTATTAGGACAAAAATATTTATTGATCACAACATTTACTATGCTTCTTGCAACTGCTTTTCCAAAATTCCTTGGAGAAATCAGAGGAGCACAAGAAATTGGAACTTTTATGATTTACATTTTCTTCGTTGTTATAGGCGCTCCTGCAGATTTAAAAATGATCATGATGAACAGTCCAATGCTATTGGTATTCTGTGCAATTATGGTTATAGTAAATATGGCTTTCACATTTGGAGTAGGCAAAATGTTCAAACTCAATGTTGAAGAGCTATGCATTGCATCAAATGCGAATATAGGTGGACCTACCACAGCAGCAGCAATGGCAATAGCTAAAGGATGGACAGAACTTGTACTTCCAGCTATGCTTGTAGGAGTATGGGGTTATGTAGTAGGTAATTATTTTGGATTATTTACAGGAACCATGGTAGGCAAATTATTCGGCATGTAATAAACAATGCGGATGGCAACGCCATCCGCATTATTCCACGGAGGTAAAAAATAATGAGAATATTCGATGGACATTCAGATATTTTTACGGATGTCACAATGAAGAGATTAGAAGGAAAAAAGAATATTATCAAAAATTATCACTTTGAAAAGCTAAAAGCAGGAAATGTAGCAGGGACCATTTTGGTGGTTTGGGTTGATCCACCACATACAAGTGATCCAACCTGGAGAATGCTTGAAGTACTTGGAGCTGCAAGTGAAGAAATAGAAGACATGAAGGATTGTGCTGCAGTTGCCCTTAAGGTTGAAGACATGGATACAATACAAAAGTCAGGAAAAGTACCAATCATTATTGGCATGGAAGGGTTAAGCGGACTTAGGGGCAATGTAAGTCTATTGAATATGCTATACAGAGTAGGTGTAAGACATGCTTCTCTTACTTGGAATGAGGATAATGAGTTTGCTACAGGTGTAATAAGCAAGGAAACTGATAGAGGTCTTACAGACTTAGGAATTCAGGCTGTAAAAAGAATGGAAGAGTTAGGCATCTTAATTGATGTATCTCATTTAAATGACAAGAGCTTCTGGGATGTTTACAATAATACTACAAAACCCTTTATTGCATCTCATTCCAACGCTCGTACAATATGTGACGTTCCAAGAAACTTAACAGACGATATGATAAAAGCCATAGCAGAACGCGGTGGTACCATAGGCATGAATGCATGGCCTGACTTTATTGACAACAAAAATCCAAATGTTGAAAACTTGTCTAATCACATAGATTATATAGCAAACCTTGTTGGAATAGATCATATTGCCTTTGGTTTTGACTTCTGTGATTTCCTGGAAGGGGATACCACTGCAAGTTTCCAAGGGGGAGAAAGTGTCTCTAGTAAAGGTTTCGAAGATTCATCAAAAATACCATTGTTAATTGAACTTCTCTCAAGAAAAGGCTATAAAACTGCGGATATTGAAAAAATAGCCTATGGAAATATTGAAAGAGTTTTAAAAACTGTATTAAAATAACAAAGCTCTGGTACTGGATATAAAAAAATAGTTGCGATTTTTAAAATCGCAACTATTTTTTTATTGATAGCTAGATTATAGAAAGGTATAATAAATAAATAAGCAAATAACTAAATTGTAACCGTAGGGTCGGACGCCTCTGTCCGACCGCCCCCAGTCCGACCGCCTTCGAAGGGCTACCAAAGGAGTAACTACATGAAAGCAAAAGAAGTAAAAATACACATCAAATCAAATCAAACAGATCACTGCGGCGAAAAAAATGATATAGAGTTTTACGCCCATGGAAAGTTTGGTTTAATAGGAGATACAAAGGTTTTATCTTATGAGGAAAGCCCTGTTACAGGACTTGAAGGATCAAAATCCACAATCAAGATAAAGGGCAATGAAATTTCCCTTACGCGCATGGGAAAAAGTAGGGTAAATTTTGTATTCAAGCTTGGAGAAAAAACAAATACCATGTATAATACAGAGTATGGAGACTTCCAAATGGAAGTATACACCCATGAAATCTGTATAAATATAGATGAACAAAGCCAATCTAAAGTATATTTACGATATACTTTAGATATCCATCACATAGGCTCTTTCTTAAACGAACTATTTTTAAATTTCAAATAGCAGGCTAAAAGCCTGCTTCATTTCAATAGCATATGCCGAAATGTTGGCGGAAGGGGAAAACGAATGTTAGATTCTTTGTTTACTGAAAACATTGAAGATATACTTGATCAAATTGATGAAGGCATTCACATTGTGGATTCAAAAGGACGCATCATTTATTATAATAAATTCGCGTCAGATTTAGACAACATTAATCCAGAAGAAGCCATAGGCAGGCATATACTGGAGATATATCCTTCTTTGACTCCCGAGACAAGCACAATATTGCGTGTAATAAAGACAGGCAAACCAATACTTAATAATCAACAAACCTTTAAAAACTATAGAGGTCTAGAAATCACAACCATCAACGCTACCGTACCCATAAAGTCTGGCAGAAAGATTATTGGTGCAGTTGAAGTATCTAAGGATATTACTGAGGTGAAAAAGCTTTCAGAAAAGCTTGTGGATCTCCAAGCTGAGCTTCTGATAGATAAAAATAAAAAGATTAAACAGGCAGAAGGCATGAGGGCTGTATATACCTTTGCAGATATCATAGGAATTTCTGACCTTATGCTAAAGTTAAAAAAAGATGCATTATCCGTGTCGGCATCCCCCTCTCCTGTAATGATATATGGAGATACAGGTACAGGAAAAGAGCTTTTAGTTCATGCCATGCATAATGCTAGCGCTAGGCGAGACAAACCTTTTATAGCCCAAAACTGTGCGGCGCTTCCTGAGACATTGCTAGAGAGTATACTTTTTGGAACGGTAAAAGGCAGCTTTACAGGAGCGGAGACAAGACCAGGCTTATTTGAGCTAGCCAATGAAGGTACACTCTTTCTTGATGAGATAAACTCTATGCCATTGCAGCTTCAAGCAAAGCTTCTTCGCGTAATCCAAGATGGAAATGTAAGAAGAATCGGTGATTCAAAGGTGACACACGTTGATGTGAGGATTATGACAGCCATAAACATTGACCCAAGACAGGCATTAGCAGATAAATGCATAAGAGATGACCTTTTTTATAGACTTAGCGTGATATCATTGAAAATGCCAGCTTTAAAAGAACGATATGAGGATGTTCCAGTGCTATTGAAGCACTTTATAGATAAATACAGCACCATGCTTGGGAAAAATGTAAAAGGAATTTCTTTAGAAGTAGAAGAATTTTTTATGAGTTATGCATGGCCGGGCAATGTGAGAGAGCTTGAACACGCCGTAGAAGGAGCCATGAATATGGCGGACGGAACAGAAATTGCAGAATGCCATTTACCCTATTACTTAGCAGATATATCAAAAAAAGATACGAGAAGAATACAAAAAAGTGCCATAGGTCCTTTAAATCAAACAATATCAAAAGTAGAAAGTTTGATTATAAAGAAAGCCCTCAGGCTGACAGAAGGAAATATCACCAAAGCAGCAGAACTTTTAGAAATTCCAAGACAGACCCTTCAATACAAGATTTCAAAATACAATATCAATACAGATGCCGAAAAATAAGCGATTGTTACTTAAATAACAATCCCAAAAGCAAAAAGAACCGTCCCCAAAAGCGCCGGGAAGCGCCGGGGACGGTTCTTTTTGCTTTTTATTGTTATTTAATCTTTCCCACCGTGGGGGCGGACGCCTCTGTCCGACCGCTCTACACGCCTGCTTCCTTCATTCCCCCACCCGCTCACAAACGTATACTCATTCATTCTTTGTGTTTTATTTATCTATATGGCATGATTTTTGCTTATATAAAAGTGAAGTTATTGTAATACTATAAAACGAAAAAATGAATAAATAAGAAAAGGGGATAAAAAAATGAAAAAAGGATGCAAATACGGAACCCATAGAGTTATCGAGCCAGTAGGAATACTACCACAACCAGCCAACAAGATTGACAACAATATGGATGAGCTATATGACAACGAGATCCTAATAGATGTACAAACACTTAACATCGACTCAGCAAGCTTTACACAAATAGAAGAGCAAGCAGGAGGAGACGAAGCGAAAATCGCTGAAATCATGCTTGCTATAGTAGAAAAGCAAGGCAAACATAGAAACCCAGTTACAGGCTCAGGCGGTATGCTGATAGGGACTATTGAGAAAATAGGATCCGCACTAGAAGGCAAAATAGATTTAAAAGTTGGAGATAAAATTGCAACCCTAGTTTCACTTTCCTTAACACCACTTAGAATAGATAAAATAAAAGCAATAAGAAAAGACATTGACCAAGTTGACATAGAAGGAAAAGCGATACTCTTTGAAAGCGGAATATATGCAAAGATTCCTACAGATTTACCAGAAAAGCTTGTTTTATCAGCACTTGATGTTGCTGGTGCACCAGCTCAAACAGCAAAGCTAGTAAAACCAGGCGACAATGTTTTAATAATAGGAGCAGGCGGAAAATCAGGTATGCTTTGCTGCTATGAAGCACAAAGAAGAGCGGGCGTTACAGGTAAGGTAATAGGACTTTGCAATAGTCAAAAGAGTGCAGATAGATTAGAAAAATTAGGTTTCTGTGACGTAGTATTTAGAGCAGATGCAACAAAACCAGTAGAATGTATGGATAAAATCGCAGAGCTTACTGGCGGACAGATGGTAGACGTAACAATCAATAATGTAAATATTCCAGATACAGAAATGACAAGCGTACTTTGCACAAAGAACACTGGCGTAGTTTATTTCTTCAGCATGTCAACAAGCTTTACAAAAGCAGCATTGGGCGCAGAAGGCGTAGGCAGCGATGTAACAATGATCATAGGTAACGGATATACACAAGGCCATGCAGAAGTAACATTAGATATATTAAGAGCAAGTGAAAAAGTAAGAACAATATTTACAGAATTATACGCATAATGGGGACGGGCGTAGGGGACGGGCGGACAGAGTCGTCCGCCCCTACACATTATATACACCAAACCGTAGGGGAGGACGCCCCAGTCCACCCGCTCCGAAGCCATAAAACAACACATATACCAAACCGTAGGGGTGGACGCCCCTGTCCACCCGCTCCGAAGCACCCAACCCCAAAATATAAAGGAGGTCTATATAGATAATGAGAAAATACAATGAAATCGAACTATGGAAAGATGTTACGCCTGAACAATGGAATGACTGGAAATGGCAAGTAGCAAACAGAATAGCTACAGTTGAACAGCTAAAGCAGGTTATTAACATCACCAAAGAAGAAGAAGATGGCATACATGAATGCCTTAAAACCCTTAGAATGGGCATAACCCCATATTACGCTTCACTGATGGATCCAAACGATCCAAATTGTCCAGTTAGGAAACAAGCAGTGCCATTATCCATAGAACTTCATAAGGCAGATGCGGATATGCTAGACCCACTTCATGAAGATGGAGATTCACCAGTACCAGGACTTACACATAGATATCCAGACAGAGCACTTTTACTTGTAACAGATCAATGCTCTATGTATTGCAGACACTGTACAAGAAGAAGATTTGCAGGACAACATGATGATGCGATGCCAATGGACAACATAGATAAGGCCATAGAATACATCAGAAATACACCTGTAATCAGAGACGTTTTGCTTTCTGGTGGAGATGCACTTTTAATCAATGACGATGTATTAGAATACATCATCAAAAAACTAAGAGAAATCCCACATGTTGAAATAGTAAGATTAGGCTCAAGAGCTCCAGTAGTTCTTCCACAAAGAATTACACCAGAGCTTTGTAATATGCTAAAGAAATATCATCCAGTCTGGTTGAACACACATTTCAACCATCCAAAAGAAATAACACCAGAAACAAAGAAAGCATGTGAAATGCTGGCAGATGCAGGCGTTCCTCTTGGAAATCAATCCGTTTTACTTAGAGGAATAAACGATTGCGTTCATATCATGAGAGAATTAGTTCATGAATTAGTTAAAATAAGAGTAAGACCTTACTATATTTATCAATGTGACCTTTCAATGGGACTTGAGCACTTTAGAACTACAGTATCAAAAGGTATTGAAATAATAGAAGGCTTAAGAGGCCATACTTCAGGCTTCTGCGTGCCAACATTCGTTGTAGATGCACCAGGCGGCGGCGGAAAAACTCCAGTTATGCCACAATATTTGATTTCACAAAGCAAGAAAAAAGTCATACTAAGAAACTTTGAAGGCGTAATCACAACCTATACAGAGCCAGAATACGTAGAAGAGCCATGTAACTGCCCAGCATGCACCCATGAAAAGGAAGATAAATTATCAGGCGTAGCAGGCTTATTACAAGGCAATGCATTGAACTTAGAACCAACTGAAATGTTAAGAAAAGATAGAGCAATTAAGCACTAGGGATAACACGGGCGGACAGAGTCGTCCGCCCCTACACATTAAATAAAACATCAAATTAAAACCGTAGGGATGAACGCCTCTGTCCATCCGCTATAATCAGGAGAAAACCAAATGAACCTAATTAATCTTATCTACCCCAAATATAGTATCATCTCCATCGTCGGCACCTACAAAAATGCCGGCAAGACTGTTACGATGAACGAAATAATTTTACAGGCTGCAGATAAAGAGATCATGCTTGGACTTGTTTCTACAGGAAGAGATGGGGAGCGACGAGATGTGCTCACAAATACAGAAAAGCCACCTGTATATGTGAAAAGGGGAACTATCATAACCACCCTAGAGAATGCTGTGAGAAATGAGTTTGTCCAGATAGAAGTTTTGATGGTTACAGACTATAGCACCGCATTAGGAAGAGTTATTATAGGAAGAGCAATAGATGAAGGTTATGTGGAAATATCAGGACCCACCAGCGCTGCTTCCATAAAAGAAGTATGTGATATTATGATGAGCTTTGGCGCAGAGCTGGTTTTGATAGATGGCTCACTAGATAGAAGAGCTTCGGCTGCTCCCTATGTGTCCCAGGGTACCATACTAGCCACAGGTGCCGCCCTTGCTCGCAACATGGACACCGTCATACAAAAGACACTTCACATAGTAGACACTTATAGAGTCCCTGCATTAGAAGACGCCAAGGTTCGGAGTTTAGCTCGAAAGATGATAGATGCAGGAAAAACTGGGATTATAGATAGAGAAAGAAATATAAAATATATAGATACGGCTACTTCACTCCATTGTGGGGAGCTTATATCAACCCATATGGATGAATCCGTTGATTTTATTGTATTGAGTGGGTCAGCAACAGTTTCAACAATTAGTGATATCCTGCTAAATAAAAAAAGTGATTTTGAAATCATAGTCAAAGACCCTACAAGAATATTCATACCCAAAAGAGAATTTATGATTTTTCAAAACAGGGGATTGAAGCTTCGTGTGGTAGATGGCATAAACATTGTGGCTATGACGGTGAATCCGTATTCACCAGAAGGGTATTATTTCGATCCTGCAGGGTTTTTAGACAGGATGAGGGAATCTATGGCGGGAAAGGTTCCTGTTTTTGATGTGATGCAGGGATGGAGGTAAACGCTTAATGATCATTGATTATAGAACCAGAAAACTATTGGAGATAGATAGGGTGCTAGCAGGCCTGCATCCTATCACTCCATATGGGACGAAGTGCAAAAACAATATAAGAATCTTTGGTGTGGAAGAAAAATTAGAGCTTAACCAAGAGCTTGATAGAGTTCAAAAGCTTAGAACTCTTGTAGATACACAAAGAGGTATATTTGTTGATATAAGAAATGTCATGAGACAGCTTAAAGATCTGAGAAAATCTGTTGAGAGAAGCATCAGTGGAGCTACTTTGAATTCGGTAGAACTTTTTGAGTTAAAAAACTTTGCTCAGCTGATTAGTTCAGTAGCTGCAAGCCAAGCAACACTTCATTGGATCATTCCTGATAAATACAAAATAAAAGAGCTTTCTTGGCTCGATGAGCTTTTAGATCCTGAAAAAACGGGAATAAAAACTTTTTATATTTACGATAGTTATTCAGAAAGGCTTTCAGAAATTAGAAGATTAAAGGCAGAGGCAGAAAGGCATCATGATGAAGCAAAGAGAACATTGATGAAATCCATACAGCAAGAAATAGGCATAGAGCTTAGATTGTCAGGAGAAATCAATGTAAGCAAAAATGATGAGGAGATACTTCCGCTTTTAAAGAGTCATCCAGGCTTTCAAGTTTCAGGAGAGACATACATCAATGTAACTTTTAAAATGAAGCCTACAGAGGAAATGACCAATTTTCAAAAATTAATAGAAGCTTTTAAAGATGAAGAAATCATAGAAGAAGCCAAAATCCTTGAAGCATTGTCATGTAAGATTGGACAGCGAGGCCAGGAAATTTTAGATGACATGGACGCTACAGGAGAATTCGACTTGCTAATAGCAAAAAGTTATCTGGCACTTTCATATGATGGTGTAAGACCCATAATATCCGAAACAAACAGTTTTTCTTTAGAAAATGGGCGACACCCAATAGTTGAAGATGCTTTAAAGAAAAAAGGAAAAAGTTTTACGCCCATAAGCTTGAAGCTTTCCAGTGGGGTTGCGCTTATAACAGGAGCCAATATGGGAGGAAAAACAGTATCGCTGAAATTGACTGGACTACTTTTAATCATGATGCATTACGGACTATTTGTGCCTGCAGTGTATATGGAAGCGCCTATATGCGAGTTCTTGTATATTATTGCAGGAGATGAACAGTCTATAGATCAAGGCCTTTCAACCTTCGGAGCAGAAATGAAAGGAATAAAGGAAGGGATTGATCAGGCAGATAAAACAGGACTACTATTGATTGACGAACTGGCAAGGGGAACAAACCCTCAAGAAGGCCACGCCATATCAGCAAGCATAATAGATTATCTAATGAAAAGAAAAACCATGACACTGATCACAACACATTTTGATGGCTTAGTAAAGCCAGGCATAACCCACCTACAAGTAAAAGGCCTAAGACATCTAGATTATGCAAATCTACAAAACCCAGAAAATATAGCAGAATATATGGACTACACCCTAATAGAGATAACCGACACCTGCGCAGTACCAAAAGACGCAATAAATATAGCAAGATTAATGGGATTGCCAGAAGAAATAATTGAGAACGCAGAAGAAATATTTAAAGAACGATGTAATTAATGGCGAAACACAAATGACGACAAACATCTACTCGGAACGGTCTATGACCGTTCCCTACAACAAAACCTGGTGAATCACCGCACCGTAGGGAACGGTTCATAACCGTTCCGTTACCCCAACGTCTCGCGCCCAACCCCTAAAAAAAATCCGGAGGTGTAATTTTGAAAAGCAAACTAAATCTAAATCCCGACCTCATCGCGAAAGCACGACAATCGGCTCGTAGTATAGCGGAAGGGACACAAACATTTATTGATATGCATACAACCGTAACAGTTGAAAGAACCATTGCTAGACTTATGGGAATAGACGGAGTAAATGAAGAAGGCACTCCACTTCCAAACATCATGATAGACAATATAAAAAGCGCAGGCGTTTTAAATGTTGGAATTTCTTACTTTTTAGCGAATGCAATATTAAATACAGGTCTTAGTACCCAAGAAATCGCAGAAAAGGTTTCAGCAGGAGAGCTAGATATTACAAAGCTTCCTTTTAAGCCTGAAACTGAAATAAAGGCAAAAGCAGATGAACTTGCAAAAGCTATGGTAGAGCGAATTAGAAAGAACCGAGCTACAAGAGACAACTATTTAAGTACATTAGGAGAAGGTAGAAAGCCTTACCTATATCTAATCGTTGCAACAGGAAATATTTACGAAGATGTATTACAAGCACAATCAGCTGCAAAGCTTGGGGCAGATATTATCGCAGTTATTAGAACTACAGGACAAAGTTTGCTTGACTATGTTCCATATGGAGCCACAACAGAAGGCTTCGGAGGCACCTATGCAACACAAGAAAACTTTAGAATCATGCGAAAAGCCCTTGATGACGTAGGCCAAGAAGTAGGCAGATATATTAGACTCTGCAACTATTGCTCAGGACTTTGCATGCCAGAGATAGCTGCAATGGGCGCTATAGAGCGACTAGATGTCATGCTAAATGACGCTTTATATGGAATACTTTTTAGAGATATCAATATGCAAAGAACATTGGTAGACCAAAATTTCTCAAGAATCATCAACGGCTTTGCTGGCGTAATCATAAACACAGGTGAAGACAATTACCTGACAACAGCCGACGCCGTAGAAGAAGCCCACACAGTATTGGCTTCACAATTTATGAACGAACAATTTGCACTTTTAGCAGGGTTGCCAGAAGAGCAAATGGGTTTAGGCCATGCTTTTGAAATGGCGCCAGAATTAGAAAATGGCTTCTTGCTTGAGCTTTCACAAGCCCAAATGGCAAGAGAAATATTCCCAAAAGCACCTCTAAAATATATGCCTCCAACAAAATTTATGACAGGCAATATATTCAGAGGACAATTACAAGATGCACTTTTTAACGCAGTTTCAATATGGACAAATCAAGGGATACAGCTCCTTGGAATGATGACAGAAGCCATACACACGCCATTTATTTCAGATAGAGCAGTGTCCATAGAAAATGCAAAATATATATTCAATAACATGAAGGATATTGGCGAAGAAGTAGAATTCAAGCAAGGTGGAATCATTCAAAGCAGAGCACAGGAAGTACTTCAAAAAGCCGCTGATATGCTAGAAGAAATAGAAAACGAAGGACTTTTTGCTACCATAGAGCAAGGTAAATTTGGAGCAGTAAAAAGATCCAGAACAGGCGGAAAAGGCCTAGCTGGTGTAGTAGAAAAAGATCCGAAATATTTCAACCCATTCATTGAACAAATGCTTGGAGGTGGAAAATAATGAGCTCAGGCCTATATTCAATGGACAAAAAATGTAATGATACAACCTTTGACCCAAAACAAGTAAGACCTTATGGGGATACCATGAATGATGGTAAAGTTCAAGTGAGCTTTACACTTCCTATAAAAGCCGATGAACTGGCTAGGGAAGCGGCAAAACAATACGCCATAAAAATGGGATTAGAAGAGCCAAATGTAGCACATATGGCGGACCTTGGCGTTGGCTACGCATTCTTTGTAGTATTCGGAAGCTGCAGCCATGTGCTAGATATCACAAATTTAAAAGTAGTTAAAGTAGAAAGTCATGTAATGGACATGCACCATTGCGATGACTATATCAAAGAAAATATTGGCAGAAAAATAGTAGTAATAGGCGCAAGCACAGGCACAGATGCTCATACAGTAGGAATAGACGCAATTATGAACATGAAAGGCTATGCGGGACATTATGGACTAGAAAGATACGATATGCTAGATGCCTACAACCTAGGTAGCCAAGTAGAAAACGAAGAGTTCATAAAAAAAGCAGTAGAGCTAAATGCGGATGTACTTTTAGTATCACAAACCGTAACACAAAAGAATGTACATGTACAAAACATGACAAATCTAATAGAACTGTTAGAAGCAGAAGGATTGCGAGATCGGTTCATCGTAATCTGCGGCGGTCCAAGAGTATCCCATGAGCTAGCAATAGAGCTAGGCTACGATGCAGGCTTTGGCTCCGGCTCCTTCGCAGATGACGTAGCATCCTACTTTGCAGAAGAAATGGTAAAACGGGGCAAAAAATAACCTTTGCCAACAAATTGCGTAGGGGCGGACGCCTCTGTCCGCCCGTTGATCTTATGAAATATATTAAAAAAATAGGCTATAGCAAAACTGCTATAGCCTATTTTTTATCCCCAGTCTCCATAGAATCACCTGTTGGCTCTTCAACATTTTCTTTTGGAAATACCACAAAATCAGAAATATACATATCACTGCTCTCACCCTGGGAATCTTTTACCACCAGCGTCAGTGAATAACTGCCTTCCTCTTCAAAACTATATTCCAACATATTATTCAAGCTTGTAGCTACAATGGTTCCATCTTTTAGCAAAGACCAGCAATACCCCTTCACTCCATCATTTAAATCACTATCAGCAGATTGATCAAGGAAAGTCACCATATCCCCTGTATATATTTTATTCACACTAGGACTAAACTTGGCTATAGGCTTCGTATTCTTTTTTTCTTGCGCTACACTGCTTTGTGGCGCTGGTGTAAATGTCGGTCTTTCACGATGAATATATTTCCAAACCCCCGCACTCACAGAAGATAGAAGCAGCAATAACACTGCAGCAGTTATAAAAGGTGCCTTCTTCCTTTTGCTAACAGCCCTCTTTACTCTTGCATGAATAACTTCATCCAAGGAATCTCTTCCCATAAAAGTAGAATAAATTAAAGTTGATTTAAAATCCTCATTAACCTGAGCTAAAGTATCATATTGGCCAGCTCTGCATTTGGCGATAATGGCAGCAATGACTGGAGGTACGTCGTCCTTGTTGAACTTGCCAGCTTCATAAATGGAGTTCGTAAAAATTGACCATATAATATCGCCCACTCTACTTAAAACGTGGGGGTAGTTTACATTCAAATTATTTTTATCAAAAATATATATATTGTTAAAACAAATGCGCTTTCTACTAACAATAGAAATATTACTAAAATCGCAAAGCGTATATTGAATAAGAGGTATAAACTTATGAAGCTCTCCAACTTTTTTGAAAAGCTCTTCACATAAATAAAGTTTATCAATCATGCGAAGATTATTTGAACCTATAAAGCTTTCATAATTTTCACCATCACAAATAGCGGATATGATATAAAACTTAGAATTATCATAAAAAGCCTCTTGAATATTGGGGAATGCCTGAAGGTTTAAATCTCCAAAGTTATCCTTAACAGTATATATAAAGTCTCCATCTATCAATTCATTCATAACATATTTTGGAGAGTTTTCAAAAATAGAATTTGTTACTATATATACAGCTTGAAGCTCGTCCTTATACAATGTTTCGACAATCTCATACTTCACAATTTCACCTCCGAATTACCATATTCTACATAAAACAATGTTTTCCTTTATTTTAATTCGGAAATGTTGTAAATACATTAAAACGGGTGGACAGGGGCGTCCACCCCTACAGCATTATGTAATATTCGTATAATATCGATACAATATCCGCACAACAGCGGCGCAACATCCCGACGCCAACCCCACAAAACCCGTAGGGGTGGACGCCTCTGTCCACCCGCCCCCCCAACAGCACAAAAAAAGTGCACCCTTGCGGGTGCCAATATTGAGTGGGGTTAACGATTGTGTGTCTCCAAATTGTGAGACATTCAAGGGTTAAATACTGTATTCATTATAGTATAAATATTTATGCAGTGCAATACCTATTTTTTTAGATAAAATGATGTCATATTATGACGATGCGCTTCTGATGATTTTACCACTATTGGTTTTGGGGATTTGCTCTACAAATTCTATTGTTTGCGGAGTTGCATAGTTGGCAATCCTATTTCTCACTAGCATTCTAAGCTCAAGCCTCAGTGCATCTGTAGGAGAATACCCCTCCTTCAATACTACCCAGGCTTTTACAACTTCACCCATCAGTTTATCCGCCATACCCATAGCAGCTGTTTCTGCTACAGCTTCGTGCTGCATAATTATACTTTCTATTTCAAAAGGGCTAATTAAATGACCAGCAGTATTTATAATATCGTCTTCCCTAGAGCCAAACCAGAAATATCCACTTTCATCCATCCTAGCCAAATCTCCAGTGATATACCAGCCATTTTGAAAACATTTCTCATATAGCGCTGACTTTTTCCAATAACCTATAAACATCGAATCCCATCCTGATTTTAAGGCTAAATGTCCTAATATGTTTACACCAGCTGGCTCGTAATGATCATCAAGTACGCAAGCTTCTATACCATTTATTGGCTTTCCCATGGAACCGGGCTTTACTTCAAGACCTGGATGATTGCATATCATGATGGCTCCAGTTTCAGTTTGAAACCATGTGTCATAAATTGGGAGACCTATGTTTTCCGTAGACCATTTTATGATCTCAGGATTTAGCGCTTCCCCTACGGCAAAAATCCTTTTTAAATGGGTTAAATCATATTTTTTTATCTTTAGCGCATCTTCCCTCATAATCATTCTAAGTAGGGTTGGGGAAGTATACCAAATAGTTACTTTAAAATCCTGCAGGGTTTTAAAAACTAAATCAAGTCTAAATCCAGGATCACACACAACGATGGCAGCACCACATTGCAAAGGGCCAAATATTCCATAAGCGCTCCCAGTAACCCAAGCAGGATCCGCAGAGCACCAATAGATATCCTGAGGAGTGATGCCTAAAATATTTCTAGAAGTAGATTCATGCATAGAAAGTGCTCTTCGAGCGTGCAAAGCCCCCTTAGGTTTCCCAGTAGTTCCAGAAGTATAATGCAGGATAGTTGGCTCTTCCTCATGAAAAGTCAAGCTGCCTGACAAAAATTGCCCTTCAAAGTTCCAAATATCTGAAGCATAAACAAAATTCGTATCACAGATATTTTCAACCAAGCTAGGCTGTGTGATGACCAAACTACCTCCACCATCGGAAATCCTATCCATAACTGCATCGTGGCCGAAAGAAGAAAAGAGTGGACAATAAACTGCTCCTATTTTCAAAATTCCCAAGGTAAAAAAATAATACTCCACGCAACGATCCAAATAAATAAAAACCCGATCCCCAGCAACAACACCATGTGAAAGCAATAAAAGTGCCGCCCTATCGGACATAGCATCTAAATCAGAATAAGAGTATGATTTATCTGGAGAAATAAGAGCGGTAGAATCACCAAATTTATGTAAGTCCATAAAATACCTCCAAATGGATTTTCAGATACATGATGTGTAATATGTGTAGGGAACGGTCCATGACCGTTCCATGCTTCGAAGGCGGAACGGTCACGGACCGTTCCCTACAGAGGCTTGCCTCCGCCCCTAGAACCCCACATACTGAAACCCCGTCCCAAAATCCGCAAATGCTAAAACCGCATACAGCATGGCAAAAAGCAAAATCGCCTTTCCCCAACCCCTACTCATTTTCAGCGCTCTCTATCAGCTCTACTATCAAATTTATTGTATCTGCTTCAGCGTCCAATATTTCATAGTCTTCAACTCTTACGCCAAAGGTATCTTCTATATAGGTCACCATTTCTAAAAGCCCAAAGCTGTCTACCAATCCTGAATTGATTAGCGATTCATCAAAGTCTATGTCCTTTTGCCTTTTAATGATATTTCCTAAAAGAAAGTCCTTTAACTGTTCTGCTTTACTCATAACCATCACTCCCTAAAATAATTTATATAGTATTTTTAGTGCCATATCCCATTTGAAAATGAAAAATAGCCATCCTATTGAAACAAAAATAAAAGTAACCGTTGTAGCAAAATATTTCCAAACTACAGATTGGTTAAACCAATCTCTGACATCATCCGTTGAATAAGTATTCACTAGGTCTGCATACACCCTATAAAGGGAAAGACCTACACCGTGATAGATTCCCCAAATGAGGAAATTCCATGTAGAGCCGTGCCATATGCCCACAATACCCATAGTCACCAATTGACAAATGGTATTGATTAACCAGGTGTGCTTACTTCCTATGGTTTTCATCAAAGTCTTGCCAAGAGGCATAAAAAGATACTCTCTAAGCCAAGAGGTAAGGGTCATGTGCCAATTTTGCCAGAAAAGCACAATATTTTTCTTTAAATATGGCTTGTTAAAATTCTCAGGGACTTTAAATCCAAAAAGTCTACCAGCGCCAATAGCTATATCCGTATAACCAGAAAAATCATAATAAATCTTTATAGAATAAAGAAAAACAACAATCCACAAAGTTCCTCTATTAGTTCCAAGAATACTGGGCGCAATGATTCCAATAAGCTTTTGGGTTTTATCCCCTATGATAAACTTCTTAAAGAGTCCAGTAATAATGCGCGTTACACCAAAATCCACATCTTCCTTTTCCAGTGCCGATGCAGCGTTTAAATCCTTAGAAAATCTTCCATATCTGTCTATAGGTCCTGCAGAAAAAGTAGGGAAGAATAGTATAAAAGCCATGAAGGTCCAGAAATCAAACTTTTTAATTCTGACTCTGTTTATGTCCATTAGAACATGAATAAACTTAAAGGTAAAATAGGATATACCTAAAGCCTTAATCCCAGACAAAGCCTCTATATTTTTAGAAAAAATAGGATACTTGAATAAAGCCAATGATATAACGAAAAATACAATACCAAAAGCCATAACCGTATTTTTATGAGCCTTATTTTTCAGTCTGAAAAGCCATGTAGCCATCAGATAAGCCACTACCCCTAAACAACCTACAATCAAGGCATATTTTGGACTGCTGTATAAAGCTATAAAGACCAATCCCCATACTGAGATCACAATAGCTCTATATTTCACATCGCTTTTTAAATAATATAATACTAGACCTATTATACTAAAAATCAAAGCTGAATGTAGGGGAAAATATTTTAAAATTAAATGAATATCGTTCATAAAAGACAGCCCTTCTCCTTTCCACCAATTTTAGAAAATGAGGTATTCGTCTTAATCTTAATAAAAAAACCTCAGTTAGACACTGAGATTTTTTACTTAATTGCTTTTATTTTAGCTAAATCACTCCAATTATTTGCTGTTATTACTTCTACAGCTGATAGGTCCTTTCTTATAGCTTTGACTTGGCCTTTTATTTCAGCTATATCTAAACTCATATTGTCATGCTCTGCTTTATTAACTTGTGCAGAATGTTCTAATGCCCTGAGCAGTTGCGTATGTTCCCCAAGTATTGCTGTATGCTCTCCAAGAATTTGCGTATGTTCATTAAGTGTTTTTGTATGTTCTCCAAGAATTTGCGTATGTTCATTAAGTGTTTTTGTATGTTCTCCAAGAATTTGCGTATGTTCATTAAGTGTTTTTGTATGTTCTCCAAGAATTTGCGTATGTTCATTAAGTGTTTTTGTATGTTCTCCAAGAATTTGCGTATGTTCATTAAGTGTTTTTGTATGTTCTCCAAGTATTTTTGTATGTTCTCCAAGTATTTTTGTATGTTCATTAAGTATCGCTGTATGTTCCCCAAGTGTGGATTTGATGTCTTTGATTTCGCTTAATATTTCCTTCAGTATTTTCTCCATCATTTTCACCTCAAAAAGATTATTATAGCCATTATATCATATCATTCATACTTTATTCCATTTCCTTTTTTAGAAAATCTGAAAGCTTTTTTGCTACAATAGAATCACCTTTTTCCTTTAAATGACCACCATCGATAAAAAGCGCATCTGGAACAGCATTATATAGATTTAAAATTGGTACGCCATAAGGAGAAGAATACCTTTCTACTACTTTTAAAAGCTTATCATAATACCCAGCTTCATATTTTTGAGCCAATATGCTTTGATTGATAGGGGCGATGTAGATCACAAGCTTAATCCCCTGGGAAGTTACATAATTGGCTACATCCGCTACAACATCAAAATTACGAGTTTCTTCATTAAAAGGTATATGGTTAAATTTTTCTGTTATTTTTACATCGCCGATTTGAACCTTTAAATGCCTGTCATTAGGATACTTCAAAGGAATACCCTGTTTTCCTGCCTGATACCCTTTCCAAAGCTCTTGATAATAGGGAAAGTATCGAAAAAGAGGAACAAGATTGCCACGTAGCTCTGAAGCTACAAAGGGCGCATTCTCATTATTTAACTTAAAAACATTTTGGTAAGCGCCCAGAAGATTTCCACCTAGGCTCAAATCATAACGCGTCTTAACAGGGGATAATTTCGTAGGAGAAAAAACCCAATCTACCTCAGGATAACTCCCTGCCCCCATCTGCCAAACAATCATATCAGGCTTATATTCACAAGCCTTCTTCATTCTCTCGAGAACGTATACAGATTTCGTACCACTGCTTCCAAAATTAAAAACACTGGGATTTAAGTTAGGTCCAAAAAGAGATTTATCCAAAAGCCCAGCAATAGACTGATCATAAGGCACATAAAAATCCTCAACAGTAGAATCCCCTATCATAACAATACTATAATCACTATGACCAATATATTTATTGATCAAGTGGCCTGCCATAGCAACATCAGGTACCTTATCATATTTAAAAAGTCGGGATGCATCATTAAAAATAGAATGATATCGGTGAACACTAGAATAAAAATATTTATTTATAGGAACAAAAACAAGAAGATTAGCGACTATATAAATAAAAATAATTTTAAAAACAAGACTAAATCGTTTCACAAGCCAATACTCCTTTCGTTAGCTCCATCTTCATCTATTCTACCTTCTTTTTCCCAATTATTAAAGTTTTATTACGATTTTTTTTATTTTCTCGTCTAGGCGACCTCCTATGCTATAATAAATCATACTAATACAAGAAAAGATTACCATTAACTTAATATGTGACAAGTTCCGATATATAAGACATAAGATAATATATTCTAAAGGGGCAGGGATAGCTATGAAGAAATTTAAGAAACTTATTTCTTTTCTACTTATTTTTACAATGATGGTGGCACTTTTGCCCTCCGGGGAATTAATACATATTGTACACGCAGACGATTTCAGAGCTTTGTACTTCCAAAGAGTTCAATATAGCCCTGACAAAAGCACAGTACAATATGTAATATCTCTGCCTGCTGTTGTGACGCAGCCTGAAATATCTATCACAGATATTACTTATGGAACTGGTACAAAAATCATCGATACAACAAAATATCCGGCAGCCCAGCTGATTAGCGGCGGCAACCAATTGACAATCGATAAAGAAATCGTAGCTGCAAAATATGGAGATGCCTATAATGCGCTTTTTAATGCTGGGGAAAAGGAAATTCGTGTAATTGATAAAGCAGACCCTGACCAAAAAGAATATATTGGATCAATCAATGTTGTATCCCCACCATTTATTACTGGTTTAAAAGGTACTGATGGTAAGCCACTAATAGATAAGTTTTTTTATGTAGGCGAAAATGAAAGTCTTACAATAGAAGGATCCAATTTTTTTGATAATTCAAAGGTCTTAATAGATGGTACGCAATACGGAGATGCAGGCGATGTAATCAAAAATGGTGACATATTGACAATAAACAATGTAAATAAGGTGGGTTTTAAAACAGGAGAGTTAAGAGTAGTATCCCAAGATAACAAAATACATACAGTGCTTTTAAACAGCATATATGCAGTAAAGAGATTATCAGGTATAAATGTAATCTCTGTGACGCCTAACACAGGAAGCGTAAACGGTGCTACATATGTAAAAATTAAAAATGAACTAGGGAAATCAGGTCTGAACGATTCAGTCAAAGTATACTTTCCAAGAATATTAAGTGGTATTACAGAGAGTCTTTCTGAAGCCAATAGAGCACAAATCATGGGCTTTGATAGCGTAACAAATACTTTGACAGTAAAAACAAAGAAATCTACTTCAGGACCTGGAGATGCCAGAATAGTTATAACGGATGGAGAAGGAACCAGCCGATATGATGACGCTGCAAGCCCTTTGATATTTACCTTCGTTGAAGCGGGAAATGTGCTTTCTCTAAATGATATAGATCCAAATGTTGCGAAAGCCAGCGCTCAAGCAATTGTACAAATATCAGGTAAAAATATTATTACCCTTAATGTAGGTGGACTTACCTATACTGGAAGCTCAAACTATGATGATGCAGAAATAATAGTAACAAAAGAAGGCAACAGTGATATAAAAAGAACCGTTGTGATTATCCCCAATTTAAAATACAACTTAAATGGAATGGATTACAATGTAAACGTAAAAAAAATCATACAGGTTCAAATAGGAAAACATGCAGAGATTGATATTACAGGAGATAAGTTTTCAGATTTAAATAGTTTTTCCCTACAGCAGGACGTCTTGGCAGTTAAACTTCCAAACATAAGCGAAGTAGGCTCAAAGGATATTATCGTCACTACAGATACCTATATATATGAAGATCGTGATAATGACGATATCATAGATTTAGGGGAAGAAGAGCTGATCCCATCAATGGTAGAAGAAGCTATACTACAGGACTTTTTTACTTATGTTGCAGACTTTGTTACACCAGTGGTAACCAGCATGACACCGGAGCTAGGACCAAAAGATAAAGCCATAAGTGTAACAATAAAAGGAAGCGAATTCCTTGTCATTCAGCAGGGAAAGAACATCATATCCCCAGTGTTATACATAGGAATAGAAAGCAATGATGCAACCATGAAAAAGCTTGAGAAAGTAAAAGTATATGATAATACCGGCAAACTGGTGGACGGAAGCGTAGGAAACTTTAAAGGAACAATCATCAAAGCCGAAATACCGGCAGACCCAGATGGAATAGAAGATGTACAATCAACCCTTTATGTACACAACCCTGACGGTGGATTGCCTACCAAATTTAAAAAGTTTAAATTCAAAGCACCTCCAGTTGAAGGAGCGCCCTCAATTACAGAGGTGAATCCAAATATCGTTTCTACCAAGGGTGGAGACAGTGTAGTAGTGAAAGGCTCTAATTTTAAAAACACCCCTACAGAAAAAGTAGATATTTATGTAGATGGAGAAAAAGTAAGCGATATAAAAATAAATGGTACAGGCCAAGAAATCACTTTCAAAGCACCAAAGGGGAGATCAGGTACAACCAATCTCCAGGTAATCAATATGTATACAGGCGCCATGGCAAGCACACCATTTACCTATACAGATGTATATACTTCGCCTAAAATAACCAAAATAGCGCCTAATAAAGGAAGCGGAAAGACCATATCCACAATCGTAGGCGAGAGCTACCTGGGCCCTGATGTCACAGCCATGCCTGGGGACATCTATCGTATAGTGGGCGCAAGAGTGCTTTTTAATGGACAGGACATAAACGAATATAATGTAAATTCAGGCGTAAAAGTTCTTAAGGAATTTGGCGTACAAGACCAACCAATCTTAAAACAAGAAAATGGAAGCGTAAAGCTAAATCCTTACTATAAAGCCGCTGTTCTTGTTGAGGAAAACGATGCAGGATTGTTCATGATGTTTGAAAATGGCAATGGAGATATGGTGCTGCGTGATGGAAGAGGAAACATCTATACCCCAATTGTGGAAAATGGCAAAATAAAAGTCATTGATAAAGATGGATTGATAAGCAGTGATATGGACTTTAATTCCACCAATGCTGGATCAACCATGAGCTTTACTATTGGAAATTCCCCAGTAATCAGCTATAACCTGACATTAAAAACACCCTATAGAATAGATGCAGGAAAAAATGAAATCGTAGGAAGAAGAACAGAATTTAAAAACTCAAGTACGTTAGAGATTTTGATTCCACCTATGAGCACGGGGCTAGCAAAGCAAGGGGACAATGACGTTACAGTAGTAAACCCTGATACAGCCAATGCAACATTGCTAAAAGGTTTCTTTTACTTTACTACACAAGGAAGTAATCCAAAGATATCAGGTGTAGATCCAAAAGAAGGAACCACATTAGGCGGTACTATAATAAAAATAATAGGCAGTGATTTTAGAAGTAGCGTAGCAGTTTATTTCGGCAGCGAGAAGGCAGCAAAGGTTACTAGGATAGATGACAAAAACCTTTATGTAGAGCTACCTAAGTATATCGGCATCCTTGATTCGATCAGTCAAAGTGCAGATGTACCAGTAATAGCAGTAAACGAAGAAGATGGAGGTACTGCTATATGGGGAGATCGGTTTGTATACAGGGTACCTACCAGTTATCCAAGGATAGATCAGATAGCACCCAATAAAGGAAATGCCTCGGGGGGCATAGATATAACCATAGCTGGAGAGAACTTCATGGATGGTGAACCTTATCAGGATTTAAATGGAAATGGGCAGTATGATGTAGGCGAGCCATTTACAGATTTGGAAATCAACGGTGTAAAAAATGGCATAAGAGATGAAGACTGTATAGATGATAATCAAAACGTAATCCAAGAGCTATCGCCCAAGGTGTATTTTGGTGGAGAAAAAGCTATAATACTTAGCTTTAGCTATAGAAGACTTGTAGTAAAGCTTCCAAAGTATTTAGGCAGTGGAGCTGTAGATGTTGTAATCGTAAACCCGGATACGGGTACAGTGGTGAAAAAAGGCGGCTTCACCTATAGTGTGTCAACGCCAAAGATCACAAGCGTAGTGCCTGGAAAAGGCCCAAAAACTGGAGGCACAGAGCTGACAATAAATGGGGATGGATTCATCATAGATCAAGATCCATTAAAAAATGTACAAGTATTTATAGGTGATGAAGAAGAGGATATAAAATCAGCCCTCATTGCAGTCAATCCAACAAAGATTGTGTTGAACAACTTAGAAGTAAATCATAATGTGCTAAACTATACAAATCCAAAAGACAGCAAACTATACAATACCATGTTTTCTCTTAGCTACAGAGTAAAAAACAAGTCAGGTGAAATGAAAAATGTAATAGTAAACAAGTATGTAAATGTTGAACTGGACAAAACAGAATATTTCGTAGAATTTACCCCTGAAGATTTCATGGAGGTTTCAAATAATGGTCATTTAGATATCATGCAAAGCGAACTAGATAAACTTTTTAGAGGCAAAGAAATAATTAAAGTAATGAGAAAAGATGAAATCCTATATGTCACAAGACGGTTAGCTGAAATAGACACAGTCAACAGCACAAGCAAAATGATCATAGTAAAAGCTACACCCCCCTCATTAACCATTGGAGAAAAGTCATTAATCGTGATAAACAATGATGGAGGACAAGCAAAATCCAAGTTTGAATACGGAAATCCTATGTCAAACCCCATAATCAATTCCATCACGCCAAGAAGGCTTCAAGGGACAGGAACCGAAGGGAAATATCTTGTAGAAGTCAGTAAGCAGGGTGGCTCAGAAATAACCATCCAAGGTAAGGACTTTCGAGATGGCGTAAGGGTATTCATAGGAGATCAGGAAGCGCAAGTCATAAGTAAAAATGCGGATGACACAGTCCTAATCGTTAGAGTACCTGCAGCAAAAGCGGAAAATGTAGAAAAACAATTAAAGGTAACCGTAATAAACACAGATACCGCATCAACCGTATCAACAACTAACAATGTTTATGAAGGCTGGCATCCACATTATTTTGTATATAAGGATGTTACAACCAATCCTAAAATCACACAGATTAAGCCAAACAAAGGTCCAATGGCAGGGGGCACATACATAGAGATAACAGGGGATGATTTCTGGGATGGAGCCAAAGTTTTCATTGGTGGCGTAGAGGCAGAAATAGTCTCAGTAAAATATAACTTGATCAAAGCAAAAACAAATGCCATCGCCAATCCAGGCACGTATTCAGTAGAAGTAAAAAACTACGAAGGAGATATGGTCACTGGAACAGCAGTGCTAGAAGGCGCATTTAGCTATATTAGTGATCCATCCATAGTCAGCATGTACGAAGCAGCAGGTAAAAACCCTGAAGGGGCCTATAATCTAGGTGTACAAACAAGTAATCTAAGGATAACAGGTGGAGAAACACTTCTACTTGAAGTAGAGGGCATACTGGGAACCCCTACTGTAATAGTAGGCGGAGAAATAAAGCCTATCACAGACTATGGCAATATACCCGCTGGGATACAAGGTACAACAGTAAATAGCGGAGATGTGGTAGTAACAGGGGGTGTCCAAGCCTCTGTAATAACAGTCCAAGAAAAGAAATATATTGTGTTTACATCACCAGTAGGGTTAGAAGGTACCAGCACAATCATCATCATTAACCAGGATAGCGGCGTATCAACACCATTTGGTGTGATGTATATAAGACCCGTACCAGGCAGTCCTACTGGCCTCATAGCTGAGGTAGTAGATGGAAATGCAGTAAAGCTAGAATGGAACGATACAACAGGCGGAACCCAATATCAAATTTTTGCATCCATGGGGGAAAGCTCAACAGACAAAGATCTGACCAACTACTATTATATAAGCACCACAGCTCCCGTAAGACAGGCAAACGGAAAACTAATATTCTATGTGAGAAATCTGGAGACTTCCACATATTATCGCTTTAGAGTAAAAAATATCAACGACTTTGGCGTATCCCTGGGATATGCAGAATCAAATACAGTAAAGACCCTAGATGAAGTAAAATCAGAATTTCTATTCAATGACACCTATGTAAGTGAGTCTCAAAGAAAAGATGATGTGAAGGTCCTAGGAAAAACATTAGAATACACATTAGGGGAAAAGACCATAAAAGATGGAAATGCTGTACACTTCATAGATTGGAGAAAATATAGTACGCCAACAATGGATACAAAAACGTTGAATATTTCCTTCAATGTGCTTATGAACTATAGCAGAGGTTTTGTGTTATATGACAAAGATAGCCAATTGAAGTTTTCTAGCGAAAGCCTACTAACAAGCCAAGCTAAGAATATAGAAAAAGCCAAATATTCAGATTCAGTAGCAAAGCTAAAAATCACAAAACCACTTAACGGGAGACTAGATGAAATCAAGCTAGCCATACCGAAGAAGTATCAAATAATAAAAATGATAACAATTGATTATGTGATACAAATAGAGAAAAAGGAACAATATGTTCCCCAATTTGCACAAAACATAGAACTAGCAATAACCCATGACTATAAAACCTACGGCTCAGACAATATCATAGTGGTTTACTACGATGCAAAAAAAAGCACCCTAAAACAACTACCCATAGCCCAAAACAAAGAAGAAAGCACCCTAAAAGCCAACATAAAAGACCTAGGAACTTATATCGTCCTAAAACAAAAGTAATCCAACGCCACCAAAACCTGTAGGGAACGGTTCATAACCGTTCCGCACCCTGTCCACTAACCACCATCCCAAACATTACGAATCAAAAATCCCCCCGAAAGGAGTGAACCACCAACCTATGAAAAAGCAACTACTATCTATCCTGCTAATGGTAGCCATATTCCTAACAATCTTTCCCGTGACTTCCCTATATGCCGAGTCCTTATACTACGGCACAACAAAGGGAGCAGACATCATAAGTGCAGGAGGCTTCACGGATATATCCACAACAACAGCCAAGGATAATATATTAAAATTAAGAGTTTTAAATATAGTAGAAGGCTCATCAGGGAGAAGCTTCAACCCCAAAAATAATATAACAAGACAAGAAGCCCTGTCATATCTAGTGAAAGCAGCAGATAAAGGTGAGGATGCAAAGAAAAAACAAGAAGCCTTTGAAGCGGGTACTACAAAACCAACCTTTAGTTCAGCAGTCTGGGCAGTAGGAACAGTAGAACAGGCATTAGCAGATGGCCTTATCAATCAGACAGAAATAACTAAAATGGGCGAGCTTTCCAAAGCACAGATTGCAGCTATAGATGAATCAATAAAGCAAGCAGCAAAAAAGAATTGGAAGATTACAATACCAGAGAAAGATGCGCTAAAATCACAAAAAATCCAAGATACTCAAAAAGCCAATAAAAATATGCAAAAGGCAGCTACGAGACAGGAGCTGGCAATATGGACAGCTAGAGCATTTAATACAACACCTGTCATGGGCAATGATATAAATAAAGTCTATAAATACACGGATTGGAAAAATATAAAAGCGGAATATATACCCTATGTGGAAGCACTGCTTCAGCAAGGCATCCTGTCAGGAGCCAGTGCAGCGATTTTTTCCCCAGGAGCCAGTGTTACAAGAGCTGAGGCAGCCAATATAATAGAAGGGGCTATAAACAAATACCCTGATAAATTGAAGCTAAAATATGGGACAGGTAGAATAAAAAGTATATTAGTTGACTCCTCCATAAGTGGAGACAGTCCTAAATATGATATGACATATGAATTAGAAGACTTTGATGGCGTAGTGACAAGTATCAAAGTAAGAGATAAAGAAAACCTTCCTGTAATAAGCGACGGAAGACTACTTGGACATCACATACTAAAAGAAGGGGACACAATAGAATACGCCATAAGAGATGAAAAAGAAGCATTATATGCAAGACTTGGTGGCATAAGCTTTGTAAATGGTAATCTAAGCTATATAGATGAAGCAGGAAATGTCAGGGTGGAAGACCGCAATAATACTGTTTCCGAAATGAAGCTAAATGATTCTACGCTAGTAACAGTCCTAGGCAAACCTGGAGATCAAAGAGCTTTGATAGTAGGACAACCCGTAAAAGCCCTTTACAAAAATGGCTCCGCCAACTCTGTTGGCGCAGCATCCTATATAGATATACAAGAGCCAATGAATAACGCCTATGGCAATATAACCTTAGAAGGCACCATCAAATATATAGATGGAGAAGGAAAAACCATAAAGATAGAAGACTATGATGGCAACATTAGACTTTTCGCATTGGCAGATCGTGTGGGTGTTACCATAAATAATTATACCGAAAGCATGGATCACTTGGTATCAGAGCAGGATGCGGTTTTTGAAGTAGAAGGAAGAAAAATAGTAGGCATCAATGCATACTTAAACAATGTATCCGATGAAAGTGTAAAAGCCTTTGCGGCCAATGGAAGGGTGAGAACAGTCAAAGCGGATTCCATCATCATAAGCCCCTCCAATGATAACAAAAATGATGTGACCTATAAACTGGATTATCTAACCTTGGTAAACAGCATGGGAAATCAATCCAGATTAAACGAGATAAAAGTAGGAGACCAAGTAATTATAAAAGGTACAGCAGGCAACAAAGAAAGAGCGGACCAAATCTCAATCGTTTCAAAACGTGCAAAAATATATAACATATATAAGGCAAAGATCATGAATACACTGCCTTCAGAAAATAAAATAGCCTTATCAGAGGTATATACCTATAAATACACAGACTGGGTAAAAGCAGACGAAGAAAAAACATTGCCCTTAAAAGGCGAAGCAGACATATATAGAGATGGGATCAAAATACCATTAAATAAACTAGATACACTAAAAGGCAGCGAGGTTTATCTTGTGACCACAAAAGAATTTGGCAACGAGCAAATCGCTAAGCTCACCTTTAAATCAGGTAGCGAAGATGAGCTATATTCAAGCTCCATGGCAGTGAAGTGGGCAGACAATATCATCAAGTTTGATGATGGAGGAGTTTTGAAATTTGACGATAGTGCCATCATCATAAAAGATAGAAGACTTTTGGATACATCGGACCTTACATATAATAAAGAAGCTTTTGTCATAAAAAATAGAACCAGAGACGGAAGCAGCGTCGTATCATTGCTATCCATGGAAAATGTAAATGCCTTTGACCAAAGAACTATAGTAAAAGGCTATATACATGATATGGGAGAAGATTATTTCTCACTAGAGAGCATATCAACCTTGACAAATAACACCTGGGACTATGAAAATGATGCAGAAGAAAACTTTTATATTAGCATGGATGTAAAAATAAGAGATCATGTTGTTCAATCAGGCTTTGTTTCTAAAGAAACTTTTTTAAATAGTAGATATAAACCTTACACCTATACAATACATGATCCAAAGGATCATATGGACCTAGATCATGTACACAATTACAATCATAAATCAACCCATGGACATTCTCATATGTTAGCCTATGCAATAGTGGGAGAAAATGATGAAGTCATCGCATTAAACATTGTAAGGAAAGACAATAAGCTAGGGGAAGAAACTATAACCCATACAGAAAATCTAACATCGGGAGAAGTGGTTTCCGCTAATACCACCTATTCACAGCTAAAAATTACAGAAGTTAGAGAATATAGCGACTTTTATGGAAATTGGCAGGTTGTAAAAAATCAAGTGACGCTAAATACAGCTAAAGCAGTGATCCTAAAAGGCAATCAAAACATCACATTAGACGAGATCCAGCCTGGAGATCAGATATATGTAGTCTCAGACCAAAACAACGCCTTAATCGTATTTGTAGAGTAGGGAACGGTTCACAACCGTTCCGCCGTCCCCATCCCAATTTAATTTTATTCAGGAAGGTATAACGATGAAAAAAATAATAACATCTATCATCATCATAACCATACTATGCTCTACCCAAATCTTGCCTATAAATGCAGGCATTGTTGAGCCAGGCGTAAAGGGTGAAAAGTATCAAACAGGCTTTGATTACAAAGAAGTCATTTTTCTGTCAGGGGAGCCAATAGAGTTAAAGGGGATACTAAAAATAACTGAATCCGCAACTGGTGGCAAAATGAAAACCACCCTAGACTATAACCTCAGCAATGCAGAAAAAAAGGCTACTTTAAAAAGAAAAGCAGTTTTCAATGATAATGTTATAAACACAGACAACCAGTATCAGACAGGGATAGAGACCACAATAGATCCGAAAGTTACAGAAATCATAACCATTGATGGAAAAACCTATACCCTAAAAGACTATATTTTCAGCAAATCATCCTCCGTGGATAATAAAAATATCATAAAATACACCTCGGGCTTTTGGAATGGTACCAAAAGATATACAGAAGGCACAGCAAACGAGCTGACCATCAATATCTCGGCTGATTCATATAGATATGAAAACTATTGGAGTACAGTAGAGACGGCCCTAATAAAAAATATAATCACATACACAAGGCAAAAATCTTCAACCGCCACCACTTATACACAAAACACAGGAACCATAGAATACGGAGTGACCAATATCAAGACAAAGCGGGTGCTGGAGAGAGAATCCCAGCCTTCGGCCATAAGCTTTAAAGAAAGTTATATATTAAGCGAGCATGAAGAAAACACCGTAGCCTATAAATACGATTTGCCAAATCTGAAGGTTACGGATGTAACGAAGAGAAAAATAGGAGAAGGCAGCTACACCATGTCTACGCTGCCCCAACTAAAGCCTCTACCTATTCCTAGATATACAGATATCACAGGATATTGGGCAGAACGCGACATCAAGAAGCTTTTTAGCTTAGGCGTAATATCAGGAGAATCTAGCTATTACAATCCCCTAGTCCCAATAAACAGAGGAGAGTTTGCAAAAGCTATAGTAAATGCATGTGGCTTGATAAAAGAAGAGGACATTACAGTAAAAACAAAAGCAAAACCAGAGCCAGATATAAGCTTTAGTGACTTGAAAGCGGATCATCCAAACTATAAATTTATACAAAAATCACTAACCACAGGAATCATGAAAGGCATAGACATCAATAGATTTGATCCAGAGGGCACCCTTACTAGAGCACAAGCAGTCACGATAATAGTCAGAGCACTAGGATTAGAAGATATGAATATAACAGGAACCAGAGTCCCCTTCGTGGATGAAAACACCATATCCAACTGGGCAAAAAAATCAATGACGGTTGCCTACGATATGGGTATAATAGATGTAAATGAATATAATATGGTACAACCAAACAAAACAATAACAAGAGGCGAATGCGCAAGCCTAATAAATAGATTCATCACCTACCTACAAGAAAAAATCGCAACAGACTACAGAGAAAGAATAGTTAACTTTAGATAGGAGAGATACAAAAATGAACGAAACTACAAAAATCAAAAATCTCGATACAAAAACTGTAGGGGTCGACGCCCCTGTCGACCCGAAACCACAACGCCCAACCCCAACAAAAACCTGGAACCCAAAACTCCTTATCCTAATGGCCCTAATCTTAATCCTGACCTTATCCCTAACCTTTGCTACCCCCAAACCCGACATCAACACAATCGAATCTATGATGGAAATAATAAAAGAAGACTATTACAAAAATATTGATGATGAGACCCTCATAAAAGGTGCAATAAACGGCATGTTTCAAACATTAGACCCTCATAGTTCCTACTATGATCAAAAAGAATTCAATGAATTGCAATCCTCCTTAAGCGGAGAATTCAGCGGAGTAGGAATGCAAGTAGAGCGCAAAAATGACCGCATAACAGTAGTTTCACCCATAGAAGGAACACCTGCATTTAAAGCTAGCATCATGACAGGCGATATCATCGTTTCAGTGGATGGAAAAGATGTAAAAGACCTTCCACTAGATCAAGCAGTAGCCCTAATAAGAGGAGAAGCAGGAACTAAAGTAAAACTGGGCATTATAAAAGTAGGCAAAGGCGATACGATATTTATAGAACTAGTAAGACAAATGATAAAACTAGATTCTGTAAAAACAACATCAGCATATAATCAAACTTTAGATAAATTTACAACAGATAAAAGAATAGGCTATGTCAGGATAACAGAATTTGACCAAAGCACAGCAGATGATTTTAAAGCACTGATAGAAAAATATAAAAAAGAAGGCAAAAAAGGACTAATCATAGATCTAAGATACAATCCAGGCGGACTTTTAAGTACAGTAATTGATATGTGCAAAGAAATAATCCCAGCAGGACCAATCGTATATATAGACGCAAAAGGCGATAAAGAGGATGAAATATATTCTTCAACATTAAAAACACCACCTTTCAAAATAGTAGTCATGACAAACGAAGGGTCTGCTTCAGCCTCAGAGATCCTCACTGGAGCAGTAAAAGATAGCGGTATAGGCAAAATAGTAGGAACAAAAACCTATGGAAAGGGTACAGTACAGCATATAGCCTACTTGATAAACGGCGGAGGCATGAAGCTGACAATAGCAGAATACCTAACAAGAAATAAAATCCACATAGACGGCAAAGGCATAAACCCAGATATAGAAGTAAAACCCCAAGCTCCAGAAGAACTAGCCAACGTGAAAGCCGACAGAGACCTAACAAAAGGCATAGTAGGCCTAGACGTATACGGCATACAACAAAGACTACAAAACCTAGGCTACAAAGTAACAACAGATGGAATACTAGGTACCCCAACAATACAAGCATCAGGCAAAGCCCTAAACAGAACCCTAACAAAAATAACAAAACAAGACCAAAAAGAAATCCTAAAAAAATACGAAGAAACCAAAACAACAAACATAAACGACATAGAACTAAAAACCGCAGTAGCAGAAATGCAAAAACTACTAAAATAACCCGTAGGGAACGGTTCATAACCGTTCCGCAACCGTTGGCGCAACCCGTTCCGCAACCGTTCCGCAACCGTAGGGGTGGACGCCCCTGTCCACCCGCTCCCCAACAAAAATAGCTAATGATAAAAATACAATCATTAGCTATTTTTATGCTATATTTGGTATAATATAATATATAAAAGCAAATGGGGTGAAGTAATGAGCGAATTAACAAAAAAACCAAATAACTCATATACCTATGGAGATTTACTCCAATGGCCTGAAGATGAAAGATGGGAGCTCATAGATGGAGTACCATATAATATGAGTCCTGGTCCAACTACACAACATCAGCGAATATCTAGGGAACTTATGAGACAAATTTCAAATTATCTAGTAGGTAAAACATGCGAGGTGTTTGGTGCACCCTTTGACGTTTTGCTCGGAAGTAGCGAGACTAGCGAAGAAGAAATAGATAAGGTAGTGCAGCCTGATATATTTATTGTATGTGATAAAACAAAGTTAGGGAGAAAAAGCTGCAAAGGCGCTCCTGATTTAATAATAGAAATTATATCACCTTCTACGGCAAAAAAGGATATGATTCAAAAACTCAATCTATACCAAAAATATGGTGTAAAAGAATATTGGATAGTTGACCCAGCAGAACAAGATGTTTCAGTATTAACACTAAAAGAAGATAAGATGTATGATCTTCCTATAACTTATAAAAAAGTAGATAAAATAAAAGTAGAAATATTTGAAGACCTAGAAATAGATCTTAAGGAAGTTTTCACAGAGTAGAAAACTCCTGTCCTTGTAGGGAACGGTTCATAACCGTTCCGCAAGCGTTGGCGAAGCCATAAGCCCAACGCCCAACCCAAAACAATACGCAACAAAAATAGCTAATGATTTAAACACAATCATTAGCTATTTTTATAGCCACAGTGCCTGAACTAAAAGGCTGCCACACGCAAGGCGATACAATAGTTGAACTTATAGCTAATGTAAGTGAAGCAATAGATCTTTGTCTTGAAGTTTATGAGAATAGCAATTGACACGTAATACGTATGATATAATAGAAACATGGGGAGTGAACATATTGAACTCAAAAGAAGTTCTCAATTTGGCATTGAAAAACGGATGAGAACTATTTAGATGTAAACGACCAAGATCAATAGTGGTTATCTCTAAAACCATAATGGAAGTGAGAAATTATAAAAGCAAGAAACTTCTATTTATCCACAATATATCAACAAGGTAAAAGAAGTCCAACGTCGAAACAGTATGTTCAACCACGATTTGGAATATAAGTAAGAATAAACAAGAAAAGAAAGGAGCGTCCTTATGTCTAAATATGATTTGCGAGATCATAATAAATGGATAAGAGATACAATCACCCTTTTTTATGAAGCTGCATCCATTGGAAATAGACTAGAAATATACTCCTTCACCAGCACTGCTTTTCAAAAGAGAGTCTCTCTGAATTATTTTTTAATCCATGAAAAATATGGCTTAGACTTCGGGTATCTTATGGAAGTAAATGATATTAACATAAACAAAGAAAATCATTCTGCTGATGCAAATATTACCATAAAAAAGAACGGAAAAATCGTACAACAAAATATACCCTTTATAATGGATTTTGGGGGATGGAAGATTGACGATATAATGGTATTTGAATAATAAATTGTCATAAAAATCAACGGGTTTTTTATGGGAAAAAATATGCTGTTGGATGCTGCTGGTTAATGGAAAACGCTTTCTATACATAGGCTGTATAAACTGGAAGGATAATTAATTTGGACATAGAATGATTAAATTTGGAATATTAAAACAATTGTTTTAATCTCCAAATTTTTTTTATATTGAAGGGGGTATTTTATGTTCAGAAAAAGCCTAGCATTATTCCTGGCCTTTGTGTTGATGTTCTCCATGTGCACTACAACAGCCTTTGGCCAGCCCATTGATGCAAGCCAACCTCAAACATCAGGGCAGGCAGTGACGGGCAGTGACAGAGATTCAGAATATGATTCGTTTCAACGCCCTGACATGTCAAATCCCTATGGAGCAGAAGGGAATTCTCAAGAAGCCAAACTACCAGAAACAAAAGAAAATCAACTATTGGGTAAGAAAGGTCTTTCAGTTGAAAACGAAGCCACAGTAGATGATCAAGAAATAATAAGAGACAGAGAAGGCAATATGACTGTCGAAGAATTTGAAGGAAGCAAGATTACACCTGAAAATCCTTTTGGGGCAGTATATAGCCTAGAAGAGATTGTAGATTTAGAAAACACAGATGAACAAGGGATTGAGCAACAAAGACTTTCTTCAAGTGCCATGTTTATGCAAAGAATTGGTGAAGAAGTACCTGGAACAAAAGCAAAAGAACATCTTATATACTTTTCTGATGTAATAGGAGGAAGAGTAGCTGATGCAGTAGCAGAAACCGTATATGAGGAAGATGCAAGAGACTATATCTTTGATGAATTTGAAAGCTATGGATATACCTCCACTTTACAGCCATTTGAAACCTACAAAACTTTAAAGGACGGTACCGTAGTAGGTGCTGTTTATTCATCAAACGTTATAGCTGTTAAACCGGGTTTGTCGGATCAGGTTGTAATTGTAGGTGCACACTATGACTCTGTTACAGTAAATGGAAGCACAGGTACCGATGATAATGCATCAGGCGTATCTGTCATGCTTGAAGCAGCTGAAAAGATAAGCCAGATAGATACACCTTATACTATAAAATTTGTAGCTTTTGGAGCAGAGGAAAAAGGGTTATTAGGATCTAAATACTATGTTTCCAAAATGACAGAGGAAGATATAGCGAATACTGTTGCTATGGTTAATCTTGACAGTGTAGCTGCAGGAGACTTCATATATGTTTATGGAGGAGCAGAAGAGTCAAGTTGGGTAAGAGAGAAGACATTAGATATCGCTAAAAATCTGGGGATACCATTAAGAACCAGTCCTGGATTAGCTCCTAAATATCCTTATGGAACTACCGGAAACTGGAGTGACCATTCACCATTTGAGAGCAAAAGAATCCCATTTATTTATTTTGAAAGCACAAATTGGGATATAGACCCTGAAGGCGGTTGGGCTCAAGTAGACAACCCAACAATTCCATACGGAGAAATCATGCACTCCAAGTATGACAAAATATCCGAAATAGAGAGATTATTCCCTGGTAGAATAGATCACCACTTAAATGCATATACTCAAGTTCTTGCAAAATTACTCCTTGATCTAGGCAAGATTGAATATAAAGGAATGTTGGTGAGCAATAATCTTGTTTCCATGACAGAAGCAAGGGTCGTTGATGTTTCTGCTAATTTTGGATATGTTCCAAATCTCTCAGATGTTCAGTGGACATATGGAGGCGTGCCATTTGAAGAGTGGAAGAAATTCAATTACAAAGCTGGACAATTTACTGGAGATCCATTTATAACCTTTGAACAAGAACCTTACCTTGAAGGTAATACGATAAAAGCAAAGATAAAGTTTGATATGCCTTTTGACACTAATAATTTACAATCAAGAAATATTCGTGTACGATATCCAGAACTTCTGGGTACGTATGATTTCGCTGCAGCAGATAATGCAAAGGGAATGATTGTAAGCACACCAATGAAATTGAATGCTTACGACAGCTTCCACACTTGGGATGAAGCAATCCAAGAAATTTACAATGTGGTTGATGATGTTAAAGCAAATGTATCGAATAGATATATAGAGTATAAATCCTTAGGAGATACTGTGAATGGAAGAGAAACACCATTTGTAATACTTGCAAAGGATCAAGCATCAGTTGATAAGTATTTAAATGAAACTCTTCCGATGGCACTTAATAATCCTGCAGAACTTCAAGAAAGAATAGACGCAGGTGAGGATGTCAAAATCCCTGTTTGGTTTAACAACATACACCCTGATGAAGCACCTGGTATAGATGCAATTCTAGATGTTCTTAAGAAATTTGCATATCAGGATTCAGTTGTATATGATACAGCAAGGTCAAAGAAGGGTGAAATTGTATACGATGAAGGTACAGCGGATGAATACATTCAAAAGGTAAGCAAAGAAGTTGATGGAACAGTGGAATCAGTTGAGCTAGATATAGACAAAGCGCTTGATAACCTTATATTCCTATTTAATTTCTCTGTAAATCCTGATGGCAGAGTAGTGAATACAAGAACAAACGCAAACGGCTTTGATATTAACAGAGACTGTGCTTTCCAAACACAACCTGAAGCTGTAAATGTTACTGCTGAAATTGCAAAATGGAGTCCAACGAACTTCCTTGACTTCCATGGGTTTGTTGCTGAGTTTCTGATAGAGCCAACTACAGCTCCTCATGATCCAAACTATGAATATGATTTGCTTTTAGATAACATGGTTGAACAAGCTCATATAATGGGAAGAGCTGGAATAGGAAGTACGAACTATACAAATTACCTAGTACCAAGAGAAGATTATAAACAGGGCTGGGACGATGCATCACCTGTTTATACACCGATGTATGCAATGCATCATGGCGCTTTAGGTCACACAATTGAGATCCCAGCATTAAATGAAGAATCTACTAAAGCCTTAATAGCAACTGCTTTGTCCTCAACTAAATACATGATGGATAATAAGGATAGATTATATGAAAAACAACTTGAGTATTTTAGAAGAGGTATAGAAAACATTGATGCCAAGGATACGGTTGATCCTCTTTTAGTAGGCTTAGATGGTGAATCTATAGGAAGACCAAGAGTGGGAGATGAAAACTACTTCCCAGAATACTATGTAATACCATCTGACTCAGCAAACCAAAAGAACGTATTAGAAGCATATAAAATGGCAGAATATCTAATCAGAAACGGAGTCAAAGTTGAAAGAAGTAATGCAACTGTTACAGTAGGCGACAAGACATATCCGGCAGGAAGCTTCATAGTAAACATGCATCAAGCAAAGAGAGGATATGCAAACGTAGTTTTATCAGACGGTTTTGATGTATCGATGTTTGAAGAAATGTATGCTGAAATCGTTATCAACTTCCAGGATCTCAGAGGCTTTGATAGAGATATCATAAGACAGGTTGGAGCGTTTGAAGGAAAAACAGAAAATGTTGATTCTGTTAATATGCCAAATACTTTGATGCCTAACGAGTCAAATGAATATATCATAAAGAACGTAAATAACGATGCAATAAAAGCAGTGAATAGATTGCTTGATAATGGCAAGACCGTAAAAATGACAATGTCTTCAGGAAAAGGCTATGTAGCAGGAGATTTTGTAGTTAGTAAAAATGATTTATATAACATAAAAAATAATTACTACTTAGAATTAGCAGCATTTGATAATGGTTCTCTTACAAAGGAAATAACAAAACCAAGCATTGGACTAATAGGAACTGGACATATTAAATTCCTTTTAGATGAATTAGGATTTGATATTGCACCTACCTATAGCGAAGGTAATGTTATCGTGTCAACTAGCAGCACAAATGTTAAGACTCTTATTGAAGCTGGAAAACCATATGTAGGTATAGGGGGAAGCCCAATTAGATTTATAAGAGATAAAGGAATCCTACCTGGTATTGATTATGGTGTGACATACAGCTATTATGAAGGTCTTTTAAGAGGTACAACTGCTCAGGATAGCCTAATCACAGCCAACTATAAAGCGGACGAATTGATTTATGATCCAAATGGTACATACTTTAAGTCTGTTCCAGAAGGAGTCAAAGTATTAACAAGAGTAGTTGATTCAGATGATTACTTTAAAGCTGGATGGTGGCCAGGAAGCGAAGAAGTCAAAGGTATGGCCACAGCTGTAACGGCTAAAGCAGGCAATACGAATGTCACTTTATTCGCAAATAATATAGCGAATAAGGCACATGCACAGCATTATTACAGAATGCTTGCCAACGCTATCTATTCATCTATGATGGACACAGATGGGTTATATCAAAGCATGAGCCTAAGCAATAACCTTGTATCCATGACAGAAAAAAGAGTTATTGATATAGAAGCTGAATTTGATCAAGTACCTACACTAGAAAACCTTGAATGGACATTTGGAGGAAAACCTCTAAGCGAATGGAAAAAGTATGACTTTACGAAGAAAACATATACAGGTGCTCCTTTTGTTTCATTGTTTGACCAGCCAACAATTGAAGGAAATACAGTAAAAGCTAAAATACAATTTGATCTTCCTTATAACACAACTGATTTAAGCGGAAGTGCAAGAAGCCTATATCCAAATCTTATAGGTAAGTTTGATTTGGTTCTAAAAGACAAGGCAAGCAACGCAATCGCTAAATCTGAAATAAAAATCAATGCTTATGATAGCTACCACACGTATGATGAACTTAAGCCAGCAATCGATGAAATCATGCTCAATGCTAAGGACAATAGATATATAGAATACAAGTCTCTTGGCAAATCGACAGAAGGAAGAGATGCACACTTTGTAATTCTAGCAAAAAATAGAAAAGCAGTTGACAAATATCTTAATGAAATACTACCATTAGCAAAAAAGAACCCTGCAGAACTACAAAGACGTATAGCAGATGGAACAATAGGCGACTATAAGGTTCCAATATTCTTTAACAATATTCATCCAAATGAGGCACCTGGAATTGACGCTATAATTAAACTATTTGAGCAATTTGCCACAGAAGATACGCTAAGTTATAAAGATTATAGCTCATCTAAAAAAGCTATTGATAAAAATGGCATAATAGCTGTTAACAATGAAGATACAACAACAGAAAAAGTAGTGACAATCAATGTGGATGAAGCACTAGATAACATTATATTCCTATTTAACTTTACGGAAAATCCTGATGGGAGATTCTACAACGTGAGAGGCAATGTAAATGGATTTGATATTAACAGAGATAATGCGTATCAAACACAAGTGGAATCAAGAATGACCATAGCAGAGATAGCGAAATGGACACCAATATCAATGCTTGATTTCCATGGACATGTTAAAGATTTCTTAATTGAGCCATGTACTACACCTCATGAGCCAAATTATGAGTACGACTTACTAATCAAAAATATGCTTGAACAAGCACATTTGATGGGAAGAGCGGGCGTTGCAAATACCAAGTATGATCATTACCTAATTCCTTACGAAGATTATACTGGCGGCTGGGATGACGGAGCACCTTCCTATACAGCAACCTATGCAATGTATCATGGAGCAATGGCACATACCGTAGAAATGCCAGATATCAACGAAGACTCATTAAACGCAACATATTTCACAGGACTTGCGTCAACAAACTATGTTTTAAAGAACAAAGATAGATTGTATGACGATCAACTTGAAATATTCAGAAGAGGCGTTGAAAATATCGACAGCAGAGAAGTAGATAAATACATGCTAAATGCAGCTGGAGAACAAATAGGAAGACCAAGAGGAAACAATATAAACTTCTTCCCTGAGTACTATGTACTACCAACAGACAAGTCATTACAAAAGAATGCACTTGAAGTATACAATATGGTTCAGTACTTAATAAGAAATGACATTGAAATCGAAAAAACTACACAAGCAGTTGTAGTTGGTGACAAGACTTATCCTGTAGGAAGCTTTGTGGTCCCTATGCATCAAGCAAAGAGAAGCTATGCAAATACCGTATTATATGACGGATTTGATGCATCAGGCTTTGATGAGATGTATGCAGAATTAATAATGGCTTTCCCAGATACAAGAGGATTTGACAGATATATAATGAGAGATAAGGGCGTATTCGATGGTAAGACAGAGGGAGTTACAAGCGTAGCGACACCAAGCACACAAATTACAGCAGATGCTTCCTACTATGTAATTAAAAATAGCAACAATGATGCAGTAAGAGCAGTTAATCAGTTGCTAAACAATAACAAGAAGGTAGAATTGATATTAAATAGTGGAACTGGATATGAAATGGGAGATTATTTAGTATCCAAAACTGATATGAGCTTTGTAAAGAATGACTATCTTCTAGATGTATTAGCTTATAGTGGAAATGCATCAACAAAAGTGCTTGCACAACCAAAGATTCAAGGGTTAGCTGCTGGACATTTGAAATTCGTATTGGATGAATTAGGATTTAATATGGTTACAGCAGATTCAAACATCATCGTTTCAAATAGCACAACTAATGTAAAAACAGATATATTAGGTGGAAAACCTTATATAGGTATAGGTGGTAATGCCATGAGCTTTATAAAGAATTCAGGCTTGTTGCCGGGATTTGATTATAAAACTACATACTACGAAGGACTGCTTAGAGGTACAGTAGATAAGAGCAGCCTAATAGGATCAGGCTATAAGACAGAAGAAGTTATGTACGATGCGCAAGGCGCATATATCATCAATGCAGGTGGAGCGAAAGTGGTAACTAGCGTTGTTGATAGAGATGACTACTTCAAAGCTGGATGGTGGACTGGAAATGAGGTTGTTAGAGGCAAAGCTTTAGCAGTAACTCAAAGAGTCGGCAATACAGATGTAACAGTATTTGCAAATAATATTGTTAACAAGGCACATCCTCAGCACAGCTATAGAATGCTTGCCAATGCAATATTTGCATCCTTATCTTCAGCTTCAAATACTGAAAGCTTTACAATAAGCTTAGAAAATACGCCAAATACCTTCAAGCTTGGTAAAGATGCCAATGTGAATGTAAAAATAAACAATACAACAACAAAATCACAAAGCGCTACATTGATCGTGGCTTTATATGATAAAAACAATAATAGGATGGATCGATATGTAGCAAGTACTGGTATGATCGAATCAGGCAAAGAAGTAAGCTTAAATGCAGTTATAAGCTTACCAGCAAGCGGAAACTATTTAGTAAAAGCCTTTGTTTGGGATGATTTGATTAATGCTAGAGCATTGTCAGACTCTAAAGAAATACAAGTAGTTCAATAACCTTTAATTGAAGGAGGCGAGACATAAACGCTCCCCTCCTTCAATTAAAAAAATAAGGAGGCATGAGGATGACAAATAAACGAAAGCTACTATTTATTTTAGTAACCTTAATGATATTTTCCACTATGATGTTACAGACTTATGCAGAGGGCTATACAAGCATAAGCATAAGTGGCAATAATGTAACCATAAAAGGAGCAGGGGCTAGCACAGCAGAGAATATTACTCTTCAAGTGTTTACCAAAGACAATACCACCAGAGCTTATATAGACCAGAAAAAAGCAGATGAGAATGGCAACTTTGTATTTACCTTCTATTTAGATAATAATAATTATAGAGCAGTGGCTGTCTCTACTACTAAAAAGTATGAAGCAGAGTTTACAGTTGGGCAAAGTACGCCTGGCAATGGTGGAAGCTCAGGTGGAAGTAGCGGCAGTTCAAACTCAAGTGGATCAACCGCAAAGCTACCAGTCACTCAAGGATTGATCCCAGTTTTAGACAAAGCTACTGGACGGCTGCAAGTAAAAACAGATATATGCACCATTAGCATGTCCCCGGATATAAAGGAGAAAAGTGGTATAGACAAAAATAAAACAATAGCTTTCACCATTACAAAAGTAGATGTCAAAACCCTATCTGAATCCTTGCAAAAGGAAATAGGAAACAGACCAGTGCTAGATATAAACTTTTTAGTTGATGGCAAAGTGACACCATGGAAAAACGAAGATTCTCCCATAGAGATAAGCATCAAATATATCCCTACAGCAGAAGAACTGAAAGACCCAGAGCATATGGTAATCTGGTATATTGATAGCATGGGCAAAATTATAGCTGTACCTAATGGAAGATATGATGCCAAAACTGGAATGGTCACATTCAAGACAGATCATTTAAGTAGATTTGCAATTGCGTATTCAAAACGATCCTTCGAAGATATCAATAAATATCCATGGGCACAAAAACAGATAGAAGTTATGGCTTCAAAGGGCGTGCTAAAGGGTAAGACAGATAAAGCATTTAGCCCATCTGAAGCAATAACAAGAGGCGAGTATGTATCATGGATGATAAAAGCACTGGGACTAAATGCAAAAGTAGATAGTAACTTTGAGGATGTTAAATTAACAGATGAAAACTATAAAGAAATAGCAATAGCTAAAAAACTAGGAATAGCAACAGGAACAGGAGATAATAAGTTCAAACCAAATGACACAATCACAAGACAAGATATAATGGTTTTGACCGAGAGAGCACTAAAAATAATGAAAAAGCTTGGCGTAGAAGCAAATCAATTAGAATTGTCCAGATTCAATGATGCAAATCAAATTGCGTCCTATGCAAAGAATAGCGTAGCCAATATGGTAAAAGAACAAATTTTAAATGGAAGTGAAAACAAAATCAATCCAAAAGGCACAACAACAAGAGTAGAAGCAGCAGTAATAGTATATAGACTATACAACAAATAAACAAAAGCAACCTAAAGATAGCTAATGATAAAAAAACATTAGCTATTTTTATTTATCCACAATATATTAACAAGGTGAAAGAAGTTCAACGTCGAAATAGTACTTCTGTCCATTTTTTAGGACATAAACCAAAATAAACAAGCATAGGAATAATGAAGCGAGTAAAGACTTATTTGTTACTTTCCAAGAGCAAAATTATTACACTTATATTACATATGGCTTCCACACATTGACTCTCTACCCCCATCTTGCTATAATGTGAAATAGAGTACATATGATAAACATTTATCCATTATTTAAGATAGTACCTCCAATCGCGTAGGCGGTTAGAGTTAACTATATAGCAACCCGATCGGGGGACGGTTTGCAGTACATACATACTCCCGAAGAATTAATAAATTATTTTAGGAGGCGATTTTTTGAAAAAGACACTAGCATTAGTGCTAGCATTCTGCATGGTATTTTCATCAATATCATTCGCATTTGCTGACACAACAACAACCACAGCTGCAATATCTAAAGATGCACAAGCTTGCGTAACATTAGGCATGCTTCAAGGCAGCGATAAGGGTGTAACAGCAGAATATCTTACAACAGAGTCCACAAGATTGCAAGCTGCAATCATGGTTTTAAGACTAAGAGGTCTTGAAAAAGAAGCATTAGCTTATGTTGGGGACAAAAACTTCTCTGATATGACTAATTATGCTTGGGCAGAAGGAAAGAACATGACTGCATTCTTACTAGCTCATCCAGAGTTAGCATTCATCGGAGATGCAGGAAAATTTATGCCAGAACAAACTATAAATGAAAAATCATACTACAAAGTAATGCTTGAAACATTAGGATATAAGCAAACAACTCCAGAAGTTGTTGGCGATTTTGCTTGGGACAAAGTTTTTGATTTTGCAAAATCAATAGGACTTGTACCACAACAAACAATGACTTTCACAAATGATGATATAGCTAGAATAACTATTGAAGCTTTAAAAACTAAAAATAAAAGCGGTGTAGTTCTAGTTAATGCATTAGTAGCAGCTGGTACTTTATCAGCTGAAAAAGTTGCAGCGTCAGGTATCGTTGTATCAGCACCTGTAACAATAGCTGTAAAAACAGTTAAAGCTATTGGTAACACAGTAGTTGAAGTTGAATACACAGCAGCTGTTGATAAAGCAGCAGTAGAAACTCTTGCTAATTACTCGGTAGCAGGACTTGAAGTTAAAGCAGCTATGCTTACTGGAACTAAAAAAGTTCTTTTAGAAACAGCAGCTCAAACAGCTGGTAAAATCTACACACTAGTAGTTGGCGATCAAAAAGTTAACTTCGGTGGCGCAGCTAAAGTAACAGGCGCTCCAGAACTTGACAAGGTTATAGGTTCTGATACAGAAAGAGTAGAACTAACATTTGATAAAGTTCTAGACACAGTTTCAGCTCTAAATGCTGCTAACTATGCTATCGCAGGAGTTACAGTTGTTAGTGGTGAACTAAACAGCGCAAGAAAAGTTGTAACTCTTACTACAGAAGGAATGACAGCTGGTAAAACATATACAATAAAAGTTACAAATATAAAATCAGTTGATGGCGCAACTCTTAAGTCAGCAAGCAAGAGCTTCTACTCAAAGAGTGACAAAACTGCTCCAAAAATAAATTCATTAGAAGTAATGACTAATACAAGAATTAAAATTACATTCGATGGATTAGTTGACAATGATACAGCTATTGATATGGCTAACTATACAATTAAAGCAGGTACAGCTGAACTTGCAATCGAAAGTTTAGTTGCAGAAGACAACGATGATGATTTAACAGAAGTTGAAATCACAACAGCGTCACAAAAATCAGGTACTAGATATGAATTATCAGTTATGAATGTAGCTGACACATCAGTACTTGTAAACAAAATAACTAAAGCTGTTAAGAAGACATTTACAGGCAAAGCAGAAGACAAAACTCTTCCAACAGCTGGTACACCAGTTGTTATATCAAGAAACATAGTTAAAGTTACATTTACAGAAGCATCAAGACTTGATCAAGCAACAGCAACAGATGTAGCTAACTATACATTCAACAACGATGTAACAGTTGAAAAGGTTGAAATGGTTCCTGGTTCAACTGCTGATGGAAAAACAGTATTACTTACTGTATCAGATTTAGGAGAAAAATCAACTTATAAGTTAACAATTGAAAATATTTCCGATGAATATGGCAATGTGATTAAGAAAGTTGACAAATCAGTTAACTATGACAAATCAAAATTATCCGCTGCAACAGTTAGTAGAATATACTCAACTTCTTCAAATGAAGTAGTAGTTATATTCAACAAAGAAGTTGATCCAATATCAGCTAAAGATGTAGCTAACTATACAATAGACGGAAATCTTGGAACACCAATATCATCCAAAATCAATGATGAACTTACAAAAGTAACTTTAAAGACAAATTCACAAGTAGATGGCAAAACATATAAAGTTACTATAAAAGGTGTTAAAGATCTTGCAGGCAATGTTCTTAACACAAGCGTTAAATTCGTAGCTAGTGCTACTGAAAATGATATAGAATTACCAGAAGTAGAAGATGTAACTGCTATTAACAACAAGATTTTGAGAGTAACATTCTCAGAGCCTATAAAAGTTAAAGGCGATGAAGTTACAGATACAATTAAAGCTGTTATTCAAGGCCAAACTGGCGGACCAGTAACTCTTGATTATAAGGTTGCTTATGAAGATAATACTGTTCTTGAGTTCTCAGGAACATTTAATGACAATGAGTATACATTATTATCATTCAACAATACTGTAAAAGATATTGCTGGAAACAAAGCTACAGTATCACCAAACTATACGTTCTGGGGAAGTGATGATTCAGTTGAAAATATTGAATTCTCATGGGAACAAGTAAATGTTCAGAAGTATACATTAACATTTACTGAAAAAGTTTCTAAACCTGTTGCACCTGCTTCATTAGCTTATAACACTAAGTTAGAAGCTGACGATGCAGATGACAATGGGTATGACACAGTATGGCATTTTACAAACAAAGTAAGTGTAGATAGCAAAGCATTTGATGATAATATCAATAATTTGCTTGTAAGTCCTCATGGCAAAACAGTTCTTCCTATTGAAAACTTAGATAGTACAACAAAAACTATTATAGTTGCAAATATAGACGATGAAGATGGTCCATACGTTGCTAATGTATATGCAAAAAACAGAAATATGATAAAGATTGAATACAATGAAGACTTGGGTTATAAAGGTGGATACAGCGTTTATTACTATGATAACGCAGGTAAGAAGAAAACTGTATCATTAGGCACAGCTGATATTGATGGAGATGATGCTAATATAGTGAATCTTTCTACAAATACAGCTTTAGAATCAAGATATGACTATACGCTAGTTGTTTTAAGTGAAGCAAAAGACTTAAATAATAACAAATCAGACCAAAAAGATGAAGAATTCACTTTCGCAGGAACTGATTTAGTTCCAGCTGATACTTATATTACTGGTGTTAAAATTGACAATGGTCAAAACTTCAAAGTTAGTTTCTCTGCAGAAGTTACTGATAATACAGTAGTAGCTAAAGTTTATGGAACAGACGAAAATACACCAATAGCAACTCTAGCATTTCCAAGTTTTGCTGCTGATGGAAAGAGTGTAGTATTCGATTTAGCTTCAGCTAATAGAGCACTATCAGAAGCTATAACATACAAAGTTGTAGTAGGTTCAATGGAATACAGCTTTGATGGAACTGTAGAAGAAGCTAGTGTTAATTACACTTACAATACTACTAATAGCAATTACGACATAGCTGTTTCATATTCAGATGTTAAAACTGGAGACGTTATACAATATGTTGCACCTAACGGTACAATGACAACAGGGTCAGCTAGTATGACAGGTAAAACCCTTGCAGTAGGAGATATCTTCAGAATAGTTGTTAAATCATCATCAGTTGATGGAGTAGTTCTTTACTACAATGAAGTAAAGGTTGAAGCTCAAAACTAGAATAAAAGATTAATGTAAAAAAGGAGTGCTAACTTGTTAGCGCTCCTTTTTTCATAATTATAACTCATATTTGCATTATACAAGAGTTGGCAAAAGTCAGATATTTGTTTGAAGTAAGCTTTATCTAAATAAGAAGTGGAATAGGTGCCAGGTGCAGAAGTTTATATGGAATAGGTGCCAGGTGTGGAATAGGTGCCAGGTGCAGAAGTTTAGAAGTTATTGGCTAGTTGATTCTAATAGGATAAAATCAACTACAGAGGGGTGAATTCATATGGTTAGGGATTATCGTATGAAGTACAAAGCTAGAAGAATTACAAATGAGACAGTGTTATTTTTATATAAATAGATGATGAAATTTACAGATAAATTGGGTATAATAAAACTAAGAGGAAGTGATAAATGATGAAGACTTTGATAGAAAAACTAAGGATTACATGAATTTTTTTGCGGAATTACTATATTACTATATAGCAGAAAGGTATCCGTCATATAAAGAAAAGCTATCATTTACTATTTCAAAGGACAAGGCAAAAAGTGTGTTGGATAGATCAGAGGAGGTATTTGTATGGCTAAAGTCCCTGAATCAATACAAAGAATAATACAAGAGTATGTACATAATAGACAGCGAATAATAGACAGCGAATAATAGACAGCGAATAGGTGATAGACAGCGAATAGGTGCCAGGTGCAGAAGTTTAGAAGTTAATAGACAGCGAATAGGTGCCAGGTGCAGAAGTTTAGAAGTTATTTACAAACAGAGCAGGGAGGTGGGAAGCCATGGCAAGAGATTTAAGGATGGAGTATATTGGTGGGATATATCATATTATAGCTAGAGGGAATAATAAAGAGTATATATTTAAAGAAGAACAGGACAAGGGGTATTTTATAAAGCTTGTTAAAGAAGCAATAAAACAAGACTATCAATTGTTTGGATACATTCTTATGGACAATCATTATCACTTTATAATACAAAGATATGATAAAGAACTATATAAACTAATGCATCAAATAAATAATACATATAGCAAGTATTTCAATTTCAAATATAAAAGAGTAGGCCATGTTTTTCAAAATAGGTATAAGTCTATATTGATCCAGGATGAAAGATATCTATTATCTCTTCTTAGATATATACATAGGAATCCAGTAAGGGCAGGTATGTGCAAGACTGTATCCGACTATAAATGGAGCAGTAATTTTTTCTATGAAAACAATAGAAGGACATTCATAAATATTGATACGGTATTAGATATGATATCAACTGATAGAGGTCAGGCTATAAATATATATATGGAATATATGGGAAACAGTGAGGAAGATTTAGTAAAATTTGATGAAAAGAAAATAATAGGCGAAGATGCCTATGAAATAATGATAAGTACAAGAAAGCTCAAGCCTGTAAGAAAAAGATTAGATGAAATATTGATGGAGACAGGCATTAGCTCAAATGAATTTGAGTTGATAAAAAGTGGATCGAGACAAAGAAATTTAACAAAGTTTAAGATTGAATATATTAAAAAATCTATGGAAGCAAATTATACCCAAAAGGAAATTGGGAAAAATATCTATGTTTCTGATGCAGCTGTTAGAGAACTTTATAGAAAGAATTAGGTGAGATTGAAAAACTAAAGCGTTAAAAGGATTCATTCTAGGTGCAAAGTTTACTAGCCAGAAATATGTTCGTAAATTTAATATGGAGAAACTTACAATGACTTGCTAACTCCCCCTATTGTACGGTATAATTTAAATGAAATTTTTTGTGCGGGAGTGTTGAATTTGAGCAAGACGAAATCTAATGAAAATATAGTATCTAATAAACCATCTAAAAAACTAAATATAATAAACATTTTATTATTATCACTTTTTTCACTTCTTATAATAATAACCCCATTCTATCGAGGGCTTTACTTTCGTGAGCAGTACATACCAACTATAGCCATGATAGGAGTATTGTTTATATTCACTATTCTTATAAATGTTAAAGAAAAAAACTTCAGACTAGTAGATAATTATATAGATATAGGAGCACTAGGACTTACAATTGCATATTTTATTTCATTTCTTACAGGTATATCAAAGATGGATTCTCTGGATGGAGCTTTGAAATTTGCAGCTTTATTTATGGTATATAAAACAGCAAATCAGCTTTCAAAGGACAACAAGGTAAAGAGTATACTACTTTATGTTCTTGTGTTAACAGGATTTGTCACTTCGCTAGCTTCTATGCTTGGAGCAGCAGGTATAGTAAAAATAAACGGAGTCTTTGGATGGGGTGAAAGGTTAAACGGCTTATATCAATACCCTAATGCTACAGCAGCAGCCCTTAGCGCAGCAATCATACTTGGACTTGTTTTGATGATAGATATGAAAAACATATACATGAAAAGTGCATTCTCAATATTTAATTCTACAATGATCCTAGCATTCCTAGAGACTAGATCAAGAGGAGCTATGCTTACATTTGCGTTTACTTGGGCACTATCACTACTATTTTTAAAAGGCAAAGATAAGCTTAACCTTATTATGTATTCAGCAATAGGAGCTTTACCTGCAATGCTCCTATATTCTAAAGTATATGCTACTTTTACTGGTGGGACAGGCTTTACTGGATTATTCATTATGCTTGTTGCTTTTACAGCAATCCTTACACTAGTAGCAGGTTTTGCTGGGAAGTACATAGAAAAAGTCAGCGACAGCGGGGCTAATAAAGTACTTATTGCGTTAATGGTAATATTTGTAGCAACATCTATTTATGCATTTACTGCTACTGAGCCATTAGTTTTATCTAATGTCATAAATAATAGATCATATGAAGTATATAGTGTGAAGCCTTCCGCGGGCTATAGTATAAAGCTTGTGAGTGAAGGCAGTAAAGATGAAAAAAGTTTACAGGTTACGATAAACAGTGTAGATGGGTCAAGAGGAAGAACTGCTTTAGCTTCAGGACAGTTTTCAGCTAAGGATAATGAAAACATTGCAATTGATTTCAATACTTTAGATACTACACAATTTATAACAATTGAGTTAAGTAATCTAAACGCTGCTAATCCAATAACAGTAAAGGATCTAGCAATTGTTCATAAGCTCAGTGGAAATATAGTTGAAAGTATAAAGCTAAAATATAAATTAATACCTGATGATATAGCCAGAAAGATAAGCGAAATAAGTCTAAAAACAGAAAGTTCTTCAGAGAGAATGGTTTTTGTAAAAGACGGTTTGAAAATGTTTAAAGATTATCCGATTTCTGGAACAGGCGCCAAGGGCTGGGGACTATTGTATACAAAGTATCAATCCTACGGATATACTTCAAGAGAAGCCCATAACTTTTATCTGCAAACTGCAGTAGAGTCAGGAATAATTGGATTTGTATTTTTAATAGCATTTTTGGTTATTTCAGCTTATTCTGTTATAAAAACTTTCATGAAAAATACTTCTGGAAGAAATGAAATAATAGCTGTAGCTGGATTTATAGTAGCAATAGCATCCCATGCAGCCTTAGACTTTGATATTTCCCTTTATGCAATAGCAATTATGCTTTGGGTCAGCTTAGGTATACTGTCAAGAATAGCAAGTGATAATGAAGTCTTGCTGCTTAAAACAAAACACTATAAGGTATTTAATTCAGCTATAGGAGCGGTGGCAGTCATACTTGTGATAGTCTCATCATTCATGTATTTTGGGATACTAGATGGTAATAAGGGTTCAAAGATAGTAAATACCGACATGGTAAAAGCAAAAAAACATTATAGCAGTGCTATGAGCAAAGCTTTTTATAATACAGCATATATAATGGATTATAGCCAGATATTAACGAGAGAAGGTCAAAAGGCGAGTAACAAAGACTATATAAAACAAGTATATGATAATTATCAATTGGTTGAAAAAAATGATCCATATAAGGTCCTTTATTATAATACTATGCTTGACTTTTATTTTAGAAATGGATTCATAGAAGAAGGTATGGGTTTAATAGAAAGACTGGTGGATCTTCAACCTCTTAATCAAAAGAACTACGAACTAAAAGCAAATATATGTCATGATATAATGAATAACTTCAGTACAGCACAAAATTACAAAGAGGCCATAAGATTTGCTGATATGATTTTAGATATAGAAAATCAATACAAAGAAGCAAGTAAAAAAACTATAGCTCCCTTTGAGCTTACAGAAAGAACTCAGTCGATAATAACGGTGACAAAAAGTAATAAAAAGACTTTGGAAAAAAGAATAAATAATCAATAATGAAATATGAAAAAAATACAAGATGAGATAAGCTCCGCTGATATGGTGGAGCTTATCGAATTATCAACAATTTTGATAAAAAAGAAGGGAAAAGGGGAATTTTGTAGAATTCATGTATTTAGACAAATTATAGTAGAGAGGTATGCCATGAGAATATTGATTACTGGCTCTAATGGAATGCTAGGCACTGACATTAGAGAGGTTTTTGCCAATAATAACGAATTAATAGCAATAGGCAGGGATAAACTTGATATAACTGACCTAGATATGACTGCAACATTTATAAGAAATAGCAAACCTGATGTGATTATCCATCCTGCGGCTTATACAGATGTAGACGGCTGCGAAAAGAATCCAGAGCATGCCTTTAGAGTGAATTCACTTGGAGCAAGAAATGTGGCAATATCAGCACAAGCGATAGGAGCTTCTTTGGCTTATATAAGCACTGACTATGTATATGATGGTACTAAAGATTCACTATATAGAGAGTATGATGCTGTAAATCCTTTAAGTATATATGGCAAATCTAAGCTAGAAGGCGAAAATTTCGTTAAAAGTATGTGCGATAAATACTATATATTAAGAACTTCGTGGCTATTTGGTAAAAACGGCAAAAACTTTGTCAAGACTATGCTTGAGCTTTCTAAGACAAGAGATAGCTTGCAGATAGTAGATGATCAATTTGGATCGCCCACTTATACAAAAGATTTGGCAGAGGCAATTGCAAGTTTAATAAAAGTAGAGAATTATGGTACATATCACTTAACAAATAGCGAGTACTGTTCATGGTTTGAATTTACAAACTATATATTTGAGGTTGCAGGCATTAAGAATATAAAAGTAGAACCAATAGATACAGAAGCACTTAATAGACCAGCACCAAGACCTAAAAATTCAAGACTCGAAAAGTTTTATTGGAAATTGAATGGCTTTGATGAATTGAGGTCGTATAAAGAAGCAACAGCTGATTATATAAAAATACTTATGAGTGGAGGACTATAAAATGAAAGGTATAATTTTAGCAGGTGGGTCTGGTACAAGACTTTATCCAGTTACAAAAGCCATCTCAAAACAAATATTGCCTATATATGATAAACCAATGATATATTATCCACTATCTGTATTAATGTTAGCAGGTATAAGAGAAGTATTAATAATTTCCACACCTAGAGATATAGGTACATATGAAGAGCTGTTAGGTGATGGCAGTAGCTATGGCATGAAGTTCTCCTATGCTATACAAGATCAACCCAGAGGCCTCGCTGATGCTTTTATAGTTGGTGAGAAGTTTATAGGCAATGATAGTGTTGCCCTCATACTTGGAGATAATGTTTTTTATGGACAAAGTTTTACAAAAACTCTAGAAAAAGCATTCAAAAGAGAAGAGGGTGCAACAATATTTGGCTATTATGTAAAAAATCCATCAGAGTTTGGTGTAGTAGAATTTGATAAGCAAATGAATGCAGTATCAATAGAAGAAAAACCACACAAGCCAAAATCCAATTATGCAGTACCAGGATTATACTTCTATGATAACGATGTGATAGAAATTGCAAAAAATGTTAAGCCCTCAAACAGAGGAGAAATAGAAATAACATCAGTAAATAATGAATATCTAAGAAGAGGCAAATTGAAAGTAGAGCTTCTGGGAAGAGGCTTAGCTTGGCTGGATACAGGAACTCATAGGGGACTATTAGAGGCAAGCAATTTTGTAGAAGCAGTACAAAACAGACAAGGACTATATGTTGCCTGTATTGAAGAAATAGCTTATCGAAGAGGATTTATAGATATAAAGCAACTAAGAAAACTGGCGGAGCCTTTGACAAAGACAGAATATGGTATGTATATATTAGCACTGGAGGAAGTGATATAAATGGCTAAAATAAAGGTGGTAGATACACACATTGAAGGGCTCAAAGTTATAGAATCTAGTGTTTTTGGTGATGAAAGAGGTTTTTTTATAGAGACATATAACTATGAAGACTATTGTCAAGCTGGGTTGGATATGAAATTTGTACAAGATAACCTTTCTATGTCAAAAAAAGGTGTATTAAGAGGTCTTCATTTTCAACATAAATACCCTCAAGGCAAACTGGTAAGTGTTATAAAAGGTGAAGTATTTGATGTGGCAGTAGATATTAGAAAGGGTTCTCCGACTTATGGCCAATGGTATGGGATAATACTAACAGAAGAGAATAAAAAGCAGTTTTATATACCTGAAGGATTTGCCCATGGATTTTTAGTTTTATCTGAAGAAGCAATATTTGCTTACAAATGTACGGAATATTATCATCCTGAAGATGAGGGTGGTATCATATGGAATGATACAGATATTGGTATAGAATGGCCAGTAGAAAGTGTAAGCGAACCGACTCTTTCTGAAAAGGATAGACTTCATAACCCATTTAAACACCTTGAATAAGAACGGAGGAGAAAAGGTTGAAAAGGATTTTAGTTACGGGTGGCGCTGGTTTTATAGGAAGTAATTTTATAAGATATATGTTAAATAAATATAGGGACTATGAGATAGTAAATTTGGATAAGCTGACCTATGCAGGAAACATAGAAAACCTTAAGGATATAGAGTATAGTAAAGATTATACATTTGAAAAAGGCGATATTTCTGATAGAATTTTTGTGAAAGATATTTTCCATAAATATAGATTTGATTATGTGATTAACTTTGCCGCTGAATCTCATGTTGATAGAAGCATTGAAGATCCTGAGTTATTTTTAAGAACTAATATAATAGGGACACAAGTATTATTGGATAATGCAAAACTGGCATGGCAGGTCGCAAAAGACAAACACGGATATCCAATCTACAAGGATGGAGTAAAGTTTCTGCAAGTATCTACTGACGAAGTGTATGGAGCGTTAGGCAAAAATGGTTTATTTACAGAGGAAACACCTTTAGCACCAAATAGTCCATATTCAGCTAGCAAGACAAGTGCAGATCTTGTGGTCAGAGCATACAATAAGACATTTAATATGCCGATTAATATAACAAGATGCTCAAACAATTATGGACCGTATCAATTTCCTGAGAAACTAATACCTTTAATGATTGCAAATGCACTTGATAAAAAAGAACTTCCAATATATGGTGATGGTATGCAAATAAGAGATTGGCTTCATGTAAATGACCATTGTAGTGCTATAGACATTGTACTTCATAAGGGCAAAATAGGAGAAGTTTATAATATTGGTGGAAATAATGAAAAAGCAAATATAGAAATTGTAAAGCTAATAATAAATAAATTAGGCAAAACTGAAGACTTGATAAAATATATAGAAGATCGATTGGGACATGATAGGAGATATGCAATAGACAATACCAAAATAACTATAGAATTGGAATGGAAACCAAGCTATACCTTTGAAACTGGTATGGCAGAGACAATCAAGTGGTATATGGATAATAGATCTTGGTGGGAGAAGATAAGAAATGGAGAGTATATGGAGTATTATAACAAGATGTATAGCAATAGATAGGGTGATAATTTTTAAACTAATGCTCACTTCAGAAGATTTTTGATATTTATGAAGTTTATTTTGATTTCGTTTTATATAAGTGAATAGAAGAAGGATATTTGAGAGTTTAAAATTATTGTAATTCGAATTAAGATGATATTTTTAACTATTCTATCCTCATAAGAATTAAGGGAATTATTGTAACGTTAATTCCATAAAAATGTAATAAAGGTTTGATATTTTGCGGAGACAAATCTTTAAGTTGCATATAACATCAAAGAAGAGTTGTATATAAAGCTATTATTTTGGAAGGCATGTCAGAGCCTATGATGACATTTAGTGTAGCATATCCTGTAAAAATTATGGTACTAGAAAGAGCTATATATAAACTATTAATTCTAGTTTGAAATGATTTGACTAACAGAAAATTATCTAATGTAATAGGCATATTTCAATTTTATAGATTAATATAAACAAAAGTATTAATCATATCAGAATTGGTAATAAGCTACTGTGCAAAGACATATTGAAAAGGCAAGGTGCTATGATGAGGTTTATTAAGACATTTTTAAAATATAAGAGTCTTTTAAAAGAGTTAGTAATGCGTGATATCAAAATTAAGTATAGACGTTCAGTACTAGGATTTCTATGGAGCTTACTTAATCCTTTACTTATGATGCTTGTTGTTTCTGCAGTGTTTTCAACAATATTTAAATTTGATATACCTAATTTCCCAATGTACCTTTTATGTGGACAGATAATTTTTAATTTTTATTCGGAAGCAACTAATTCATCTATGCTGTCCATCTTAGATAGTAGTTCACTAATAAAGAAAGTGTATATACCAAAGTATATTTTTCCTCTATCAAGGACTCTATCAGCTTTTGTAAACCTAATGTTTGCATTAACTGCAATCATCATTATGTTTTTTATAACTAATACACCTATAAAACCTACCATTTTATTATTCCCTATCCCACTTCTTTATGTATTAGTTTTTTCAATTGGAATCGGTATGATTCTCTCAGTGTTAGCAGTATTTTTTAGAGATACCATACATCTATATGGTGTAGGGTTAACTACATTAATGTACTTTACTCCAATTTTTTATCCACCCAAGCTGTTAACAGAAAGTAATTACTATGCTGTTAGAATAGTTGCTGAGTTTAACCCATTGTACCACTTTATTCAGTACTTTAGGTGCATTGTTTTATATGGAACTGTTCCTTCTCTAAAAGAAAACATAATCTGTTTTGGATTTGGGATCATTTCATTAGTAATAGGGATGATAGTTTTTTATAGAAATCAGCATAAATTTATATTGTATATTTAGGAGGTAACAATGAGTGATATTGCAGTGAAAGTTAAAGATCTAAGTATACTTTTTAACCTTTCTAAGGTTAAGATCAATAGCCTGAAGGAGTATTTTGTAAAGTTTGTAAAACGAGAATTGTTCTTTGAAAAGTTTTGGGCGTTAAGGAATATAGACTTCGAAGTTAGAAAAGGAGAAGTATTCGGAATAGTTGGATTAAATGGAAGCGGTAAGAGTACATTACTTAAAGTAATTGCAGGAGTGCTAAAACCATCTCATGGAACAGTTGAAGTATTTGGAACCGTTGCCCCATTAATTGAACTAGGTGCAGGGTTTGATATGGAGTTAACTGCTAGAGAAAACATATTTTTGAATGGTGCTGTTCTTGGATATCCACGTGAATTCATGAAGGAAAGGTTTAATGAAATTGTAGAGTTTTCAGAGCTTCATGAGTTTATAGATGTACCAATAAAAAATTATTCATCTGGTATGATCGCGCGACTAGGATTTTCAATTGCAACTTTGGTAAGGCCAGAAATATTGATTGTTGATGAAATACTATCTGTCGGAGATTTTAAGTTTCAAGACAAATGTGAAAAACGCATAGAAGAGATGATGGATGGAGGTACCACCGTACTTATTGTATCTCACACCATTAAACAAATAGAAAGATTATGCAGTCGAGTTCTATATTTAAAAAAAGGAAAAATGATAGCAGTAGGGAATGCTATGGATGTCTGTGAAATGTATAAACAAAGTACAAATTAAAAGGAAAAGAAATAGTTCTTTTCAAATCTTAAGAAGATGGAGATGAGAATTGATGACAGATAAGTGTGTAGGTACCATAATATTAAATTATAATAATAGTGATTTAACTATACTAACGGTAGATTCTTTAATAAAATCAAAAACATGCATGCGGAATAAAACTTATCTAATAGATAACGGTTCTGAGAAGGAAGACCTAAATAAGCTGTTAAGTTACATGGAAAGTTTGACAATAGATAATTCACTATTATCTATTGAATTCATAGATAATAAAAGGAATCTTGGGTTTTCAGGTGGCAATAATGTAGGCATTAAAAGAATACTGGAAGATGGAGATATAACTCATATTTGTTTGTTGAATTCTGATGTTATTGTAACAGACTATTGGATCGATAGGCTTATTGAAGCAGATGTTGATGTTATTGGTCCAGTAACAAATACAACTGGTAACGAACAAACTGTTCCTATAAACTATAAAGTAGATAAAAATCAGGCTTCAATTGATATAGTTAATAAATTGGCGCAAATATGGTTCGATTGTAGAAAAGACTGGATTATTAAGAGTGAAGGGCTTTATTTTTTTGCAACTATATTTAGAAGAAGAATCGTACAAAAGATAGGGATGCTAGATGAGAGATTTTTTCCAGGTTCATTTGAAGATGAAGATTATTGCATGAGAATGAAGCAGCAAAATATTCAAATGTATGTTCATAGAGGAGTTTATATACATCACTTTGGAAGTGGGTCATTTGAAAAACTCGATATAACAGACAGAATAAGTATTTCAAATATAAATAAAAGAAAGTTTGAAGAGAAGTGGGGAAAGGAATGGAAAAGTGATAAAGATAAATTGCTTTTATCATTTTATCAAGATGTATTTTTCGTACTTACATCAGAGCAAAAAGAAAAATATGGTGAAGTTTTAGATTTGCATATAAAAAAACTTCAACCCATGGTTTCGCATCTCGCAGATGAGAATATGAAGTTAGCGGCTTTATTGGCTCAAGCGAACCATGAACTTAATATAAAAAAAGAACCTAATGTGTTCAATAAAACAACCTTTAGGATTAAGAAATCGTTAAAGATGTTCTATGAAAAAATTAGTAAGCCATTTAAATTACTTATATATATGTTTAGCAAAGAGTATTTTACTGTTGTGAAAAAGATGTTAACTCAGAAATCTATAATTATAGTAGCACCTTATTTTTCTGAGGAGCGTTTAAAAGATGGATATTTTAAGAGGATAAAAGCAATTGATGATGTTCTAGATAACTACTATAAAATATATATTACTTCTGAAAAATGTGCGCATGATTTGATATATGATTATCCTAATGATAAGACTGTTATTATTTATAATGATAACCATTCGAAAAGACACCAAATATATCTTGGTTTATTGATATTTCTATGCAAAAAAGTTTATTTTCATTCCATACTTCAGATAAGAGATAAAATATTTAAAATACCTACCGTAAAAATATATTTAGATGTACATGGAGCTGTTCCTGAAGAATTTGTACTATATGAAGATTATATCCACTCACAACTATATGGTGATAAAGAGGCTCTTGCAATAAAGAAAGCTAAAGGAATTATATGTGTCACAAATTCAATGGCAAGTCATCTACAAAAAAAATACGAATGCCAGCTAAAATCAAGGAAGGTTCTTTTTCCCATAAATGATGGACTAGCTGTGCGGGATTTAAATAATTTTATAAAAAAATCTTACCCTGATGGAAAACCTATTGTAATCTATGCTGGTGGTGTTCAGAAGTGGCAAAAGATGGAACTAATGCAGCGAACAATAAATGAGCTGATTGATAAAGCTATATTTAATATTTGTGTACCTAGCCCCGATGACTTTTGGAGCACATGGAATTATCAAAGAAATATGGTTTGTTTAACTGTAGAATCAAAAAGCTACGAAGAACTTTGTGAGGTATATAAAAAGTCGCATTATGGTTTTGTATTAAGAGACGATATCGTTGTAAATAATGTGGCATGCCCAACAAAGATAAATGAATATTTAGAGCATGAGGTAATCCCTATAGTGCATAGTAAAAGTATTGGAGATTTTGAAGAAATGGGAATGAAATATTTAACCTTGCAAGACTTCTTAGAAGGCAAGTTTTTTACGGAAGATGAGAGAATTAATGCTGTTAAGAAAAATAAGGAAGTATTGCTTAAATATATAGAGAATTGTACTGAAGGGAAAAAGAAGTTTTTGGAGATGATAAATTGATAAATAAAGCAATCAGACTTATCTATTGGTATATAAAGCTGAATATATTAAGGCCTATAAGAAGGGAAAATTCCGGAGTAGGTCTTGTAGTAGGGAGCTTTGATAAGGGTGGACTTGAGCAAGTAGTTCTTAACCTTTACAAAGGCTACCGCAAGATGGGACATAAAGCATATATTATAGTTCAAGGTAACCATGTAGGAGATTTTGCAAAACAACTGGAGTATCCAAATCACCTTAGAATCATAAATAACAATCCAAACGAACTAATGAAATTTTGCTATGAAAATAATATTCGAATATTGCATTATCACTATAACACATATATGATGAGGTTGTGTAAATTTTTAAATTTTAAACTATTTTATACTATACACAACACATACCTATGGTTTAATGATAGCGAATGGAAAAGTTATTCCGAGTTATTAAAATACTGTGACAAAATAATAGCGGTATCTGATTGGGCAAAAGCTTTTTTTATGGAAAAATCAAAGCTCCAAAATGTTATGGCAATATATAATGGAATAGACATAAATAAATTTAGGAGTAACTACCCAGTTAATTATAAAAGAGAACAATTTGGATTGAATAATGATGATATAGTTTTTGTAAATGTAGCATCTATAAATGAGGCAAAGCATCAAATGGCCCTTGTTGGTGTAATGGAAAAAATAATAAAAACTCGAAGGGACATTAAGATTTTATTAGTTGGTAATATTCTGAACCATAATTATTATGAGGAAATTAAATCAGGTATTGAAGCTTCTGAAGCTAAAGAAAATGTAAAGTTTGTAAAATATATACCTCAAGATTCAATGGGGTGCTTTCTGCGAGCTATACCAGATGCATTTGTTTTACCGTCACTTTATGAGTGTGGGGTTCCGTTGTCGGTAATTGAAGGGTTAATTTGTGGATTACCTGTTGTCATGACTGATCTTGGTGTCAGTAATAACGAGATAATGAAAGGATCAATTTTCCCTGTGACAACTGCATATGATAATATTTATGAAGTAAGTATGCAAGAGATTCTTGAATTAGCTAAAAGGAAAGATACTAAAAATATTGACCAACTAGCTGAAAAAATTGTGTTTGTAGCAGATAATAGAAAAGAGATCAAAACAAATATGGATACAAGGAAATTTGAAATCTATAATCTAGAAGATATGATTGAAAGATATGTTGAGGTTCTTTATGGGAAACATTGAATATGAAAATAGAATAAGATATCAATGGATAGATGTTTTAAGATTTTTAGCTATATTTGCAGTATATTTAGGGCATACAGGAACTTCTTCTGGAAAATTAACGCCATTTGTTTATAGTTATCATATAGCTCTATTCTTTTTTATTTCAGGCTTCTTTATTACAAATAAGTGCGAACAGCAATCTTTTCGGGAATACTTTATGGACAAAATTAATAAAATGCTTATCCCATATTATCTTTTTCAAGTGATTTCAATTGTTTTTTACTCAATTCAAAATAGTTTTGGGACAAAGATTATACTAGGACACCTTATTAATGCAATCTTAAGCATTAGATCAAATTTATTAGTAGTATCTTTATGGTTTATACCCTGTCTCTTCCTTGTTAATATATTATATTATTTTTTATATAAAACTCTCAAAAATAAACTAGTTATTTTAGCTATCTCATTATTATTAAATATAATTTACTATGCAGCCCAAATTAAATATGAGTTACCATATAATGCTGAGAGTGTCATGATATATTTATTTTATTTCGCTTTAGGAAGTATAGCCTTTAAATATATGGAGGGCTTTAGTTACAAAAAAATGAGCACAAGTAAAAAGATAGTATTTTTAATCTCATCACTAATAGCAGTATTTATAACATGTGTTAACTATATAAATGGTTCTTGGTACTGGTTTATAAAATATATCTGTGAAGTAAAATTTTTATATGATTTTTTGTTCCTAATAAGCCCATTATATGCTATTGTGATTTGCTTATTTACTATTTATGCAAACATTCTAGTATCTGTTAAGTTAGAGAAATTCCATTTGCTACAAACAATTGGCAAGAAAACATTAGTTCTTTGTGGTACAGAGAATATGCTTAAAGTAAGCATAAATGAATTGTTAGGGTTAGTAGGGAAGCAATTAGTTTTAGCAAATCCTTTATCCACAGTTATATATACTTTTTTATGTCTAGTAATATCGAATTTTACTTTTGCTAAGTTTTTTGATAAGTTGCTGCATGGAGGCAAATAAACGGAGGATATGTATGAATAATATTTTGCTCATATACTCTGGGCTAATTCCGTCAGTGAGATTATGTGCATTAGAAATGCTCGAGTATCTGTACAAGAATGGGAAAATAAACTTTAAACATTCTAATGTATATAAATGCAACAGTAAGCTTTTAAACTGGGCACATATTGTTATTATAGTTCGCGGAGCAGACGAGGTAGAACTGAGTATTATCAAAGCGTGTAAGAAGGCAGAAAAATACTTAATATATGTTCTAGATGATGATTTGTTAGGGATACCATCAACAAATCTGAATAGTAGTTACTTTTATAACAATGAAAAAATTAAAGATAATATTGTTAACATAATAAAAATGTGCAATATGCTATGGACACCTAATCCTAATATAATAGACAAGTATGGATGTTGTTTTGAATCCGTGTTGTTAATAGATGAGCCAGCAATAAAGTGCGACTTCAAGTCAAGGTGGAAAGATAAGGTTAAAATAGGCTTTGCTGGCTCTATAGATCATGAAAGTTATATAGACGAGCTGATAGGAAATGTGATAAAAAAACTTAATCATAAGTATGGTGACAATATTATTTTTGAGTTTTTTGGGGCTAGACCTAAAATTGTATCAGAGCTAGGGCTGAGTTATATACAATATACTAATAACTATGATGAATATAAGGAAATCCTGAAGTCCCTTAATTGGGATATAGGGTTAGCACCACTCATAGATTCACCGTTTCATAAGTGTAAGTATTTCAATAAGTATATAGAATATGGTTCCCTAGGTATTATAGGAGTGTATTCTAATGTAGAACCGTATACCTTTATCATAAATGGAGAAAATGGATTACTTTCTAATAATAATGATGATGATTGGATTAATAATTTATCAAAACTTATAGAAAATAAGGAGCTTAGAAAGAGTATTTTAGTAAATGTTATTTCGGAAATGGAAAATAGGTTTTCAGTAAGCACTATATCTGATAGTATATTAAGCTCCTTCAATAGAGTTGAGCGTTCTGAAAGCGACCAAAAGGTAAAGGGTATTGGTTTAATTATAGTGAAACATCTTATAAAAAAAACACTTTACTTTATAAAGAAGCATAAGCACAAAACTTTAATTAAATTATATCAAAAACTTATTTCACAAAACTGAGGAGTGAATATGAATGACAGCTGACTATAATTTTGATAAAGCTACATGCATGATTTGTGGGAACATAGGGCTTATATTTGTAAATAATGTTCGCGATGACGATAACTTCTGGGCAGCGCAGTGTAAAAAATGTAAACACATTCAGTTAACTCCGCTACCATCCGCATCAGAAGATGAAAAGTATTATAAAACGAATGAGATGATACGTAGGTTAATACCCGAAAAAGAAAAAAATGAATATGAAATGATGATGATGTATGAGAAGATGGGGTTGATGCAAAGCAAATCAGTTATTGATATAGTAGGTAAAGAAGAATCAATTTTAGAAATAGGCTCAGGATATGGCTGGTTTATCGAAAAGATGCTGAATGAAGGTTACAAGGTCGAAGGATTAGAGATTAGCGAACAAAAGAGACAACTTGTAGAGCAGCGCACCGGAATAAAACTTCATCATTTTAATTTTGCAACTGAAGGTATACCTTTGAGTATGATTGATAGGTATGATAACGTATGCATGTTTCATGTTTTAGAACATATGTCAGACCCAATTACATTTTTGAAGACTGTTTCAAAATTAGTTAAGAAAAATGGTCGGATTATAATAGAAGTTCCAAATCATGATGATTATAATAAAGGACTCTCCGCTGAATATAATAACTTCACCTATTTTAGAGGACATTTATCATATTTTACTCCCAAGGCATTACAATATGTTCTAGCTGAAGCAGGATTTGAAAATATGCAAGTTATGGGTGTACAAAGGTATAGCATAGAAAATGCATTGAATTGGATTAGAAATGGAATTCCTCATACAAAATATATGCAATTAGAATTACCAAAAGGACTTGAATGGGTTAATGAATTCTATAAAAGTCGCTTAGAAAAGGAATTAAGGTCTTATGCAATTTTAGCGGTAGGAAACATAAAAATATAAAGGGTGATAGAATGAAGATAATTGCAGTAATACCTGCACGATATAAATCAACTCGGTTTCTAGGTAAACCGTTGGCCAATATTTGTGGTAAGCCAATGATTTGGTGGGTATATAATTGTATAAGCAGTATAGCAGCAATAGACGAAATATATGTTGCAACTGATGATAAAAGAATATATGATGCTGTTATAGCTTTTAGTGGCAATGCTATAATGACCGGTGAATTTGATTCGGGTACAGATAGAGTATCATTTGTTTGTAAGAATATTGATTTTGATGTAGTTCTTAATATTCAAGGAGATGAGCCAATGATAAAGACAGAAATGATAGTAGATTTGATAAGTGCTTTTAATGATCCAAATGTAAAAATGGCTACTTTAAAAAAAGAGATATATGACAACAATATACTAGATTGCAATATTGCGAAGGTCATTACTGACTTAAATGGAGATGCGATATACTTTTCAAGAAGTGTAATACCTTTTAACAGGGACAAATTGGGAAATGCAAAGTACTATAAGCATATTGGAGTTTATGGATATACTAAGGATTTTATCGATATATTTCCGAGATTACCGAAATCTCAGCTGGAAGAAACAGAAAAATTAGAGCAGTTAAGAGTACTAGAGAGTGGGTACAAGATAAGAGTTATAGAAACAAAGTATCAGAGTATAGGAGTGGATTTACCTGAACACATAGAACTTGTAGAAAGTGAAATAAGAAAAGAAAAGGGTGATTACTATGAATAGAGATTTATTTAAGCTAATAGCGGGCCCTTGCGTCATAGAGAGTGAGCAGCAAGTTATACAAATAGCGAGCGAAATGAAGGAGATAACTGATTATTTGGGCATTGAATACACATTCAAAGCGTCTTTTGATAAAGCGAATAGAACATCGATCGAAAGTTTTAGAGGTCCTGGTCTTGAGAAAGGACTTCAAATATTGCAAAAAGTTAAAAAAGAGGTAGGAGTCAAGATAACAACTGATATACATGAAGCAAGCCAAGCAGAACCCGTCGCAAGTGTTGTAGATATTATACAAATTCCTGCTTTCTTATGTAGGCAGACTGATTTGCTTATAGCTGCAGCAAAGACCGGTAAAACTCTTAATATTAAAAAGGCCCAGTTTCTTGCGCCATGGGATATGAAAAATGTTATAGATAAGATAGAAAAGTGTGGAAATAGAAATATAATGCTTTGTGAACGTGGCACTTCATTTGGATATAATAATTTAATTGTTGATATGACTTCTATTATTGAGATGAAGAAGTTCGGGTATCCAGTAGTCTATGATGCTACCCATAGTGTTCAAAAGCCAGGTGGAAAGGGTAATGCCACTGGCGGCAATCGTGAATATGTGCCATTTCTTGCTAAAGCAGCACTTGCTGTTGGTGCGGATGCACTATTTATGGAAGTCCATCCTGAACCGGATAATGCGAAATCAGACGGCCCTAATATGGTAAGATTAGATGATATGAAGAATATGTTATTAGAATTTATAAAAATTTATAATGCAGCAAAGGGTTGATTTGGATGGATATTATTCAAGAAGGGAAAAAAGTATTTGAAATTGAGATCGAATATCTAAAACAAGTTATGGGAACACTCGATGAAAGATTTATTAAAATTATTCATGCAATTAAAGATTGTAAAGGGAAAGTAATTATTACGGGTATGGGGAAGCCGGGGCATATTGGAAGAAAAATAGCAGCTACTATGTCTAGTCTAGGTACTTCTGCATTTTACTTGCATCCAGCCGAAGCGTTACATGGAGACTTAGGAATGGTTGAAGAAAAAGATATCCTAATTGTTTTTAGTAATAGTGGAGAAAGTGATGAGATAATAAGAATTCTCCCGAACATTAAAATGATTGGTGCCAAAATAATTGGAATTACTAGCAACAATTCTTCAACCCTATGTGAATATTCAGATTACTTATATGTACTTCCAGAAGTGCATGAAGCGTGTAAGTTTAACCTTGCTCCTAGCTCAAGTACAACAGCGGAGTTAGTTTTTGGAGACGCTCTAGCTATAGTTCTTTCTAGAATTAGTGGATTTTCAGAACATAATTATGCCTTATATCACCCAGGAGGATCTCTTGGTAAAAAGTTGTTAATAAAAGTTAAAGATATTATGAGAAGCGGCGAAGATAATGCAAAAGTTACGACTAATTCCACTTTAGAGAAAGCTATTTTGGAAATGAGTAGAAAACCACTTAGTATAATATCAATAATAGATGAAGAAGAAAATATTTTGGGAGTATTTTCTGATGGGGATTTGCGAAGACTTTTAGAAAAAAATATAAATATTTATGATTGTTTTATAAATGATGTAATGATGAAAGCACCTACTGTTATTAATAAAGAAGTGCTAGCTGTTGAGGCATTAAGAATAATGAACTCTAAACGGATTGGTGCGATGCCTGTTCTTGATGATAATAAAAAAGTAGTAGGTACTGTAGTACTTCATGATATTATAAAGGTAGGTATTGTATGAATATAAAACTACTAATAATGGATGTAGATGGGACATTAACTGACGGAAAAATATATATTGGCACAAACGGAGAGATGATAAAAGCTTTTAACTGCAAAGATGGATATGGAATAAAGGTTATGGCTAGAAGTCATGGAATAGTGCCAGTAATTATTACGGGAAGGGAATCTGATATTGTAAAAGTAAGATCAAAAGAGCTCGGTATTACGGAAGTTTATCAGTGTTGTGAAGATAAGGTTAAAGTCTTAGATTTCTTATGTTGCAAATATGCTATTACTTGTAATGAGATTGCTTATATAGGTGATGATATAAATGACTTAAATGCAATGAAATTTTGTGGTGTAAGAATATGTCCAGCTAATGCCGCAATGGAGATACAAGAAATTAGTACATTCATTTCTAAATATAATGGCGGGGAAGGTGCAGTCCGTGATGCTATAGAATATATTATTAAGGAGGTTATTATATGATAATACCATTTATATTCTCTCTTGCTCCATTTAATAATGAATATAGGATTATGCCATATTTTAATATGGCCTTATCTTTTTGCAAGGAATATGGCTGGCCAATAATAGCTCAGGAGGTTTTCTTTACAGATATAAACCTACTTAAACCCCATTGCGAATATGCTTATTCAGAATGGGCTGGAGACTTTTGGAATTATGATATACCAGAAAATAGCGATTTGGACAAAATCATAAAAGTACCTATCCCAAAATATTTAGAAGACGAATATATCAAACGCTATCCCTCAAAGACTGACGCATTTTTATCAAATTTTACTGAAGAATGGAAAGACTTGGAGGATTTTTTAGAAGTTCAAATATCAAGGTTGGAAGAAATAAAGGGAGAAAAAATAGAGGCTTTTATTACCATTCCAAATATGTATCCTCTCCAAAAAGTTGCAAGCAAAATGGGGATACCGGTGATTAGCCATGATGGCGGTCCATTTAGACCTCCATATTACAATAGATTAACATCATATTTTGACTTCGGGGGTGTATTAGGTTGGAGCTATTTAGAGCGTAGGTACAAAACCTTTATCGAGCAAGGATTTGACAAGGAAGTTCCTATGTTTACAAATAGTGAGATATTGGCACTTTTTTTAAGTGATGAGTATCTTTCTTATGCACTAAGAAAAGATACAGAGCCAGAATATGAGATTGGAATATTAGGAGATTCTGGACTTCCTCATTATCAGACTTCAAAAACCCATGTGTCAACATTAGAAATGATAATAGGCTGTAAAAAATTTTTCTCCGAAGAACAAATAATAATCCGTCCTAATCCTTTTGATTTATATAAAACAACATATTCTTTTCCCAATATTGATAATGGTAATTTATTAGATTTTATTATTAAATGCAGAAGAGTTGTAGCTTCAAGCTCAAATGTATCATTTGAGGCAATGCTATTTGCAAAACCATCTTATATCTTGGGGTGGAACCAATATCGTTTTGCCGCTAATCAGTCGCTTGACAAACTAGATGATGATTTAGCTGATGAGAGGTTTCTAAACTTCAATACTTTTGCAAATCTAGTGCCGTTTGAGTTTTTGAATAATATTGAGTATATTAGATTTAGACTTGCAAACCCTAGCGAAAAAGATATATATGAGTATAATTTGAACTACTATCTTAATTCACTAGAGATAAGTAAATCTATATTAGATCTACCTAGTAGCGAACGTTTGTTGGCAATATTAAAAGCAAGAGGATTTGATATAGGTGACGAAGTAAAGGACTATTCTGATAAGAATATATGGATTAGTGCAGACTCTCTCTCAAGAAAAGATATTATTATATACAGATATAAAAAAAAGATTATTGAGCTCGAAGGAAGGGTTAAAGAACTTAATAATCAAATAGCTGATCGAGATAATAAGTTAGAAGTTATAAATGATCATATGAAGATATTATCATTACAATATGCGGAATTAGAGAATACTTTTAATATGCAAGTTGCTAGTAATTCTGAGTTAAGGACTAAGCATGGTGAGCTAACAAATAAATATAACGAGCAAATCAATGCTAGTAGTATAATTTCCGAAAAGTACAATCAATTAGAACAAGTAAATGACGGATTAATCGCTAAACATAACGAATTAAATAATATTTATAAAGAGTTAAATATTAAACATAATGAGTTGAAAAATTCGTATAATGAGGTTTACGTTTCACTTAACACAATAAATTCGGCATATAATGAGATATTAAACTCAACGACGTACAAACTGACAAAGCCTATAAGAAGCATATTGGATTTAATAAAAAGAATATAATTCTAGAAAAATAGCTAAAGACATATTTTTTGTAAATATTAAAAGATTTAAAAGTATAATTATAAAAATTTTTAATAAAACATATGGTTAATGTGTGCTTATACTACCGCTTGCCTTTAAGCTTTTAAAGAGGTTTGATATAATAAATAGAATAATAGAAAATGTATCAAAGCTACTGAGCAAGATAATAAAATTATGCATGTTTTAGAAGACTTTCAATTTCTACTTGAATTGCACTTTAGTATGCTGGTGGCTTGGGCGGGGGAGACTAAACCTACAATTCTAAGTTTTAGTATAAAGGTTCCTGAACCAATAGATTCTAGTTACAAATTCTATTGCCAGCATTATTATATATTTTTTAAGCCAAAGAACTTTTAGATTCACATTTATTAATTAAGCAAGGGGCTACAAATGAAGATTTCGATAATAATACCAAACTATAATGGTGAGAAATATTTAAAACTATGCCTTGACTCTTTAATTATGCAAACAGATAGAGATACAGAGATTTTCATCATAGATAATTCATCGACTGATAAGAGCATAGAAATCATAAGAAGTGAATATAAGAATATTAATATAATCCAATTAGATAAAAATTATGGATTTAGCAAAGCGGTAAATGAAGGGATACGTAGATCAAAGAATGAATATATAGTTCTTCTAAATAATGACACAAAGATAGAGCAGGATTTTATCAGCAACCTTATTAAGTGCATAGATGCTGATCATCGTATTTTCTCATGCACAAGCAAAATGGTACGATTTTTTGAAAGAGAAAAAATTGATGATGCTGGAGATGAGTATACAATACTTGGGTGGACACTTAAGTCGGGAGATGGACAACCTATAAGTAAGTATAGCAAAGATAGGGAAGTATTTAGCAGTTGTGCTGGCGGAGCTATATATCGAAAAGAGGTAATGGGTAAGATTGGATACCTAGATGAAAGCTTCTTTGCTTATATGGAAGATGTGGATATCAGTTATCGCGCAAAAATTGAAGGGTACAAAAATATGTATTGCAATGATGCTATAGTTTATCATATAGGAAGCGCTACAAGCGGGAGCAAATATAACCCTTTTAAAGTAAGGCTTGCAGCACGAAATAATATTTATGTACTATATAAGAACATGCCAATCATACAGCTTATTGTTAATCTTCCGTTTATTCTGATTGGCTTTATCATTAAAGCAATATTCTTCTACAAAAAAGGTCTTGGTATAGAATATATGATTGGCTTAAAGGAAGGGTTAGGCACATTAAGTAAGATTAAAAAAACTAAGTTTAAGTTAAAAAACTTGATTAACTATTTTAAGATTGAGTTTGAACTTATATTAAATACATATAAATATATTAAGTTTATTATAGAAAAAGCTTTATTTAAGCTTTTGGAGAAGTGATATGGATTTATCTATTATTATTGTAAACTATAATACAAGAGAGTTTCTTTATAAAACAATTAGTTCGATATATGTAAATATTAAAGACATTCAAGTTGAAATAATAGTATCAGATAATGGTTCTTCTGATGGCAGTAAAGAGTATATTAAAGCTCAGTTTGAAAAGTTGATTTGGATATCTAATAATGAAAACCTAGGTTTTTCTAAAGCAAATAATATAGCTATAAAGAAAGCTAAAGGGAGATATATACTTATTCTTAATTCTGATACAGCTATAATAGATGATTGTCTGAACAAGTGCAAGGAATATATGGACAAGTTTTCTAACGTAGGAGCTTTAGGCTGCAAGGTCGTTTTACCTAATGGCAGCCTTGATTTGGCATGTAGAAGAAGTTTTCCCACACCAGAAGTATCTTTTTATAGGATGACTAACCTATCCAAACTTTTTCCAAAGAGTAAAGTGTTTGGCAAGTATAACTTGACTTATTTAGATGAAGATAAAGTTTATGAAGTAGATAGTATTGTTGGAGCTTTTATGATGCTAAGAAGAGAAGTTGTTGACCAGGTAGGTTTATTAGATGAAGATTTCTTTATGTATGGTGAAGATGTAGACTGGTGCTACAGGATAAAACAAGCCGGGTGGAAGATTATGTACTATCCAAAAGCAAAGATCATCCATTATAAAGGTGGAAGTACAGATAAGAGAAATCCAAAACTTATATATGAGTTTTATAGAGCTATGATATTATTTTATGATAAACATTACAAAAGTAAATATCCTATTTTTGTTACTCTATTTATTTATATTGGAATATATTTAAAGCTAGGAATTAGTCTTGCTTTAAATGAAGTAAAAGGATTGATAAGGGGAGATAGAAGATGATAAAGAGTAATCAGAAGTTTCTAAATACATTTTTATTGGTTGTTGATGTGCTTATTATTTCTATCTCACTATTTATGGCATGGTTTATAAGATTTAATACTGGTATTTTTAAGATAGATACATGGTATTTAGATTTTAAAACATACATGATTGTCTTAGTTGTCATCATACCTCTATATGTAATAATATATAATACCGTAGGGTTATATCAATCACATAGATTAAGGAGTGTGGGAAATGAGATCTTTGCAATTCTAAAGGCAAATGTTATAGGTATTTTGATTTTCTTAGGTATATTGTTTTTAACTAAACAGATAAACTATTCAAGATATCTGCTATTTTTATTTTTTATCATTAGCTGTATTCTTAGCTCGCTAGAAAGAATGTCTATGAGGCTTATACTTAGATCATTTAGAAAAAGCGGGTATAATCTTAAGCATATAATTGTGCTCGGGGCAGGAGATTCGGCTATGAATTTTTCAAGTAAAATTCAAAAGCATAAATACCTTGGGTATAATATAGTAGGTTTTTTGGATGATGATGAAAAGATAGGCTTTAAGATAAATGGAGCCGCGGTCATAGGACGGATTGAAAGCTTAGGTAGGTTTATAAAAGAATATAATTTAGATGAAGTAATAATTGCAATTTCTCTTAGTCATTATGATAGGTTGGGTGAAATTATCAAAGTTTGTGAAAAGCATGGTGTAAAAACTCAAATAATACCTGATTACTATAAATATATACCAGCAAGACCATATATTGATCAGCTAGATGATCTTCCTATAATTAATATAAGATATGTGCCACTTGATGAGGCTTTTAATAAATTGATTAAGAGAACAATGGATATTATTATTGCACTAATAGGTATAATTGTTACATCTCCATTATTAACATTATCTTTTATAATTATAAAGTTGACTTCTCCTGGGCCAATATTTTTTAAGCAGACTAGAGTAGGATTAAACAGACACAATTTTGAGATGTATAAGTTTAGGAGCATGAAGCTTCAAACTGAGGGAGAGTCTGATACAGTTTGGACTACCAAGAATGATCCTAGAAAGACTAAGTTTGGAGAGTTTATAAGGAAGACAAGCATAGATGAGCTACCACAGTTGTTAAACGTTCTTAAAGGTGATATGAGCATCATAGGGCCAAGACCAGAGAGACCTTTCTTTGTTGATAAGTTTAAGGAAGAGATACCAAAGTATATGATAAAGCATCATGTGAGACCAGGTATCACTGGTTGGGCGCAGGTAAATGGTTTTAGAGGAGATACTTCCATAAAAGGGAGAATTGAGCACGATATATATTATATAGAAAATTGGACATTGATGCTTGATATTAAGATTATTTTTATGACTTTTTTTAATGGGTTTATAAACAAAAACGCATATTAGGAGGAGCATAAAGCAGTAATAGAATAATTTAGTTGGTAATATGATAATAATAGCCTGAAGAATATTTTTCTGGGGGTTATTATATGAATCACTAGATGTATTTAATATTAAGAATAATCATTGGCGTAAATATTGGGATACTTATATCTGGGATAATAAAGATGGGCAAGACATAGGACACGAGACTGTATAAGAATATCTTGATAACGTAATTGACTTAGCAGGAATAGCATATTTATATATAGAATTTGTATATGAAATTTATAAATTGTGAATTTTATATAATTATTTGGCGAAAATGTAATATGGGATAGGAGGGATATCATGCAAGTCAGCTTAAAAAATATAGGAATGATAAAAGAAGCTGTAGTAGATTTGAATGGACTTACCGTTATTGCAGGTGAAAATGACACAGGTAAAAGTACCCTTAGCAGATTACTTTTTTCCCTTATAAAGTCTATTGATAAATCGGATAATGAAGAGGTTGTTAGAGAAAATAAAAAACTTATGATTAGGAAGCAGATTGATGAAATTTATTTTGCTACAAGAGCCAATACTCAAAGTGAAATTGATAAAAATAAGGCTATGCATTTCAGGAACTTATTAAATAGAATTGTGCGTGATAGAATAATAAAATTACTTGATAACAATTTAAATGATAAAGAAAAGAAGACAGAACTAGATAAAATTAAGATTTTATTATTAGATGAAATATTGCATAGATCTGAAATAGAAGCAAGCGATGACTTAGTAGTTTTTTATGATGAAATATTTTCTTCGATTTCCAAGATAATTGCAGAAAAAAATAGTATGGAGAGAATATTTAGGTATAAATTTGATAAGTACATGGATTCATTATTTGATAACGAGATAAACAATAAATTTACCAATGAAATAGGGGAAGTTTTGATAAAAGAAGGGAATACAGATATTTTAAAAATTAGTATAGAAGATGATGAGATAAAAGATTTATATTTATTAGATGAGCTTTATTTTAATGATGCCACCTTTATTGAATCACCTATAATATTACAGATGTCTGAAATTATTTATAGCTCCCGTACTAGCTTAGATTTTAATGAAGAAGGTTGGTTGTCTTTAAACAGACCTGTGGTTAATATTCATTTTAAAGATCTAATAACAAAATTGAAGCAGCCTAATATAACTAAGTTGGATGATGATAGTATATCTGAGATAATCAGTGGGAATATGGATTATGATGAGAAACAAACTTGTTTTGTATTTGAAAAAGGCAATTGTAGTTTTAAAACTATAAATATTGCTTCAGGCATAAAGTCCTTTGGCATTTTGCAAATGTTATTAAAAAAAGGTTTTCTGAATGAGAGGGCATTGTTGATATTAGATGAGCCAGAAGTAAACATGCATCCTAAATGGCAGATAAAATATGCAGAGTTACTTGTGAATATTGCAAAGAATTTAAAAATAAAAGTCCTATTAACTTCACATAGCCCTTACTTTATTGAAGCAATCAAAGTTTTTAGTGTTAAGGCAGATATATCTCAAAAAACTAATTTTTACTTTTCTGAAAAGAATAATAAAGCCACTAGTTCTATTATATATGATGTTTCAAAAGATTTGGATAAAATATTTGAAAGATTAACAGAACCCTTTGAAGACTTAGAAAGAGAAAGTCTGAGGGATTTGTTATGATCGAGACAATAAATAATATATTCATAGATAAATAATATATTCATAGATAAATATAGTTGTTTTATGGACAAGCTATGTAATATTAGTTTAGATAAGGATAACGGTGAGTGCTTGTGTAATTCAGAAGATTATCTTTTTAATTATGACAAGATTGTTGAATCAGTTTATATTTCAAATCCTCCTTTTTCACCGGATGCAATTCATTTTAAAAGTGATGAAATAATTTTTATCGAGTTCAAAAATGGAGAGATTGGTGACCAAAAGCATAAAATGCAGATTAAGTTAAAAGGCATAGAAGGAGCTTTTATTGCTTTGTTTACTTTAGTTGTTAAAGAAGATGCAACTATTACATTTAAAGATATTATTGATATTAAAAAAAGCTTCATTGTTGTTTATAATATGGCTAAAAATGAAAATGCCAGGGGTTCACGAGTTGATAGTATTAAGAGTCATCTAACTGCAAGATTCGGATTGGATAAGTATGATGGTACTTTTTTTCGAAAAGCTATAACTGTTTCCGAGAAAACCTTTATGAGCGAAATAAACAAAGTACTTAAGATGAGGATTGGTGCCAGCGACAGAAGTTAAGAGATTACTGATTTACTGCTTAACTTTTTAGATGATTATTTAAGGGGGATTTATTTTATGGCAATATTAATAACGGGTGGAGCGGGTTATATCGGTTCTCATACGGTCAGATATTTTTTAGAACAAAATGAAGATGTTATTGTAGTTGACAATCTAAAAAGTGGACATAGAGAATCTGTAGATGTAGAACATTTTTATAATGTTGATATTAGAGATAAAGAAGATTTAGACAAAGTGTTTAAGATACATAACATTGAAGCGGTTATCCATTTTGCAGCGAATTCTTTAGTTGGGGAGAGTATGGAAAAACCCTATGAGTACTATCACAACAATGTTTATGGGGTTATGTGCCTTCTGAATGTGATGAAAGAAAATAACGTGAAAAAGATTGTGTTTTCATCAACGGCGGCTACTTATGGGGAGCCTAAGAATATTCCTATCCTAGAGGAAGATGAAACAAACCCTACTAATGCATATGGTGAAACCAAACTTGCCATGGAAAAAATGATGAAGTGGTTTGATCAGGCTTATGGTATTAAGTACATTGCCTTGAGATATTTTAATGCAGCAGGTGCACTCTCTAGTGGGGAAATCGGTGAGGCACATGATCCAGAAACCCATCTCATTCCTTTGATTTTACAAGTTCCACTTGGCAAAAGAGATAAAATCTATATGTTTGGTGATGACTATCGAACAGAAGACGGTACTTGTGTTAGAGATTATATCCATGTAATGGATTTGGCTTCAGCCCACTATTTAGCATTGGAGTATTTAAGAAAAGGAAATAGCAGTGATATCTTTAATCTCGGAAATGGCAATGGCTATTCTGTAAAAGAAGTGATTGAAGCTACTAGAAAAGTAACAGGACATCCAATCCCCGGGGAAGTTAAACAAAGAAGAGCAGGAGATCCAGCAGTTTTAATAGCTTCATCAGAAAAAGCAAAGGATGTATTAGGTTGGAAACCCCAGTATGATTCGTTAGAAAAGATTATTATTGATGCTTGGAAATGGCACAAGAATAATCCTGAAGGATATGGGAGCAAATAAGTATTGTTTTCTAAAGCAGTAATAGAATAATTTAGTTGGTAATATGATAATAATAGCCTAAAGAATGTTTTTCTGGGGGTTATTATATGAATCACTGGATGTATTTAGTATTAGGAATAATCATTGGTGTTAATATTGGCATACTTATATCTGGGGTAATAAAGATGGGTAAAACATAGGATGTGAGACTGTACAAAGTTTAGTATTGATTAAACTTTATACAGTCTTTGATTTTAAAAAGAAGATAACTAAAGGAAGCTAAACGAGCATATAAATATTAAGTTAAATGATGAATTTAGTCTGCTAGGAATTAATTTAATAAGATGATAAATGTATTAACGGAACTTAGTTTGATGAAAAAGTAACATGTTACATAGCGAAATTTTTGATGACTACTGATATATAAATAAGGACGAGCCCTTCGGCTCGTCCTTATTTCCTATTCTTTCACGACTTTTGTCAAATCGCTCCAAATTAGAAGTTTTGCATATTTCATATTCAGGTCTAGTTTAAGACTTTTGAGGTCATTTTCTAATAAGGTTAAATTAATTTTTGTTGTGTCATATTCCATTTTTGACATTAAGCCTGTTTCATATTTTATTGCATACACATTTATATTTTGCTTTTCATCTTCTATGTCTTTTTTGAGATTTTCAATATCTGTATAGGTATCTTCTATAGCTTCAACCATATCGTCAAAGCTTTTGTCAAAGTTTTCTACAGCATTTTCATAAGTTTTTTCAGCATTTGTATAATCAGTTTGGTTATCTTCGTGTAATTCGTCGATATCGTCTTGCATATCAGATGTAAGCTTATCATAATCGTATCGTCTGTATCTTTCGTCTACTAATGCATAGCTTACAGAGGTTACATGTTTTTGATTGCTCAGTGAATTGATATTTGTATCGTTCTTCTTTAAATTATTTTTTATTTCATCTAGATTTAATTTTTCTACAGGTATCACTGTATCATCCAAGTGGACGATCACATCACGTTCATCTTCTCTGCCGATAAGTGTGTTAAGTCTTCTGTATGATAGACCTAGAGATTTATCTGCTTTGTCAAGCTGGTCTATAGCCTTTGAAATTGCAAGTTTTTTTGCTTCGTAGTCTCTTTTAGAAACTAAACCTACAGAATAACGAGACTCTAAGGCCTTTAGTTCGATGTTTTTTAAGTCCTGTTGAAGTTTTGCTTCCTTTACAGACATTTCACCTTTTTCTATATCAATTACAGCTTCTCTTAGATTTAAAAGTACATTCCTTTTTGTGGATTCCTTTTGCAGCAAAGCTTGCTGATATGTAGAATAGGCGCTTTCTCGACCCAATTGAGGTTGCACTTGTTGATTGATAAAATTTTTAAAGTTAGATACAGTAAAATTTACTTTTTTTGTTTTTGCATCATAAGCAGTATCATAACTGTCACTTGCCTTATCGACGCTTTTATCAGCATTGGTTAAATCAGTACTATTATTTATAGCAAGTTGTGCAGCTTGTTCAAAGGTATAGTTAAATTTTGGTTCAGCATAAACTGAAAAACTAGATGTAAATATGAAGGCAGCGCTAAGTACAGCTGCTGTTATTTGTCTTTTCATTTGGTTTCCTCCCTGTTTTTAGTATGTAATTTGATGTGTTGAATATATTATACACCTACCATTGAGCAAATGAAATAAACTGGTTGAAAGTTCATAGTTTATTCATATCTTATAGCTTCTATTTATATCTACCATCACCCTTCCTAGTATATATACGAATAATCATAGAAAAAGTTTCAAATAAGATTGACAAAGTGAAAAGTTTCACTAAAATGTGTTTAACGAGATGGTTTGGAGTACCTTATATTTTTTGAATTAATTATTTACATAGTTTATATATTGTCGGATTTTGCTATAATTACTGACATGATTAAGTTTGAAATGTGCCTAATTAAAAGCTAAAATTAATGGTGAAATGCAAATTATTAAAAAGTTTGTATTTTTATAAATATAGCAAATGAATATTATCAAAATGTGTTAAAGGCGCTAATAATAAGATAGAGATGAGAAATATTTTTAGTTACGCTTTGTGTAATATGCTATACTAATCTTAAAGCAATGATGGAAAAAGAAGTATTATTGATTTATATAAATGATGAGTAAAAACTTATTTTGGCTAGTAAAAGGCAAAATCATACTATGTCTATTTAATAGAATTTTATTTTTACTATAGATTGAAGTAAAATAGTGAAATTTGCTTTGAGGAGTAGAAATTGAATTTGTCTAGTAGATATTAATAGTATCTAGTCCAACCTAGAATCGATGGAATATATAATTAAGATTACATTTTTTTGATGTTATGGAGGTGATGTTTTTGAGCGATTCTATATCCCAAATCAATCCATTGTTAACAATAGATTATATTAAAAACAGTAGAGAAAACCAATATTTTGATAGAAAAAGCTCGAGAAAAGATATTAAAGAATTGACCAAGCATATAATTGCGTTTGCAAATGCTAGTGGTGGAACACTTGTAATAGGAGTTGAAGATGATGGTACCATTACAGGATTTAGCAAGGTTGGTTTTCAAAAGATAGATCAATTTAAACAAATTCCTTTAGATTATTGTAAATCAATGCCGATTGTAAAATATGAAGTGATAGAGATAGAAAGTAATAATTCAAAAGACGATTTGATCCTTGCTTATCATATATTTCCTAGTAATAAGCGAGTTATTAGAAGTACGGCAGATGAAGTATTTTTGAGAATAGGAGATCAAAGTAGGAAACTTACCCATGAACAAATAAATAACTTAGAATTTGACAAAGGTGAAAGGTATTTTGAAGAGGAAGTTTTAGATAGATCTTCTATTGAAGATTTAGATGTAGGGCTATTAGGGACATATAAGAAGAATATAAATACGATACTTTCAGATAAGGAAGTTTTGGAAGGTAGGGGAATATTGGTTGATGGCAAACTCACTGTAGCGGGTATGCTATTGTTTGGGAAGAATCCTTCTAAATTTTATTCGAATGCAAGACTTAGATTTTTAAGATATGAAGGGATAAAAGCACAAATTGGACAGAAGATTAATTTAGTAAAAGATATAAATATAGATGGCCCTATACCAAAAGTAATTGAACAAGCAAAAGAAATAATATCTGCCCAAATAAGGGATTTTCAAACTTTAAGTAAGTCAGGTAAATTTAAAACTGTACCAGAATACCCTGAATTTGCATGGCTTGAGGGAATTGTTAATGCATTGACACATAGAGATTACTCGCAAAAGGGTGAACATATAAAAGTAACTATGTATGATGATAGACTAGAAATTCTTAGCCCTGGCAAGCTACCCAATATAGTAGATCTCAATAATATGAGACATACTAGGTATTCTAGGAATCCTATAATTGCAAGAATTTTATCTGAATTAGGATGGGTAAAGGAACTAAACGAAGGAGTTAAGCGCATTTATGAAGAGATGGAGAATTATTTTTTAAAGGAACCTCAATACTCAGAACCAAATGGGAACGCTGTCTTATTGAGGCTAGATAATAACATCATAATGAGGCAAATTAGAAGTAATGAACATATGGAAAAACTATTTGAAAAAGGTATATGGGATTCATTAAACGAAGATGAAAGAACTATTATTTTCATAGCTTATAGGGAAGGTAAAGTCACTGCAAAACGTGTAAAAGAAGCACTAAATAGAAGTCCAGGATATTGTAGAAACTTATTGAATAATTTAAAAGAATTAGAAGTATTCGTATGGAGAGGTAATTCTTCAAATGACCCAACACAGTATTATGAATTTAATTCATTTACGTAAAATTTGACTAGTAGATTTTAGATTTGACTAGTAATTTTTTGGAAAAGCCTAATTTTCAATGCTTATGCTTGTATTTTTGTTATTTAAATTTGACTAGTAAAGGATGCACAGGGAGCGGTTCCTTATCTATTTTTAAGAGGTTATAAAAGCATGTAAAATATACCGAAGTTAAAAGGTATATTTTGCATGCTTTCAACAATTCTCGCTATTTTGCCGATAACTATACTAGCATGATATAATTGAAATGGTGTATTATATCAAAATTTACATGGACAATTGATTTTAGGAGGGCAAAATTGATGAAAAAGGTTTTATCCATAGTAATTATTTTTACACTAGTTTTTTCTACTATTTTTCCAGTAAATGTAGCATTTGCTGCATCTGCAGCATCGGTCGGTAGTGATATGGATCCCAATGTGGAGCTGTGCATAAAGCTAGGGCTGCTACAAGGGGATGCTGGAGGGATAGATGCTTCCTATTGGGACAAGACACCTACCAAGCTTCAAGCAGCTATGGTTTTTTTGAAGTTGAAAGGATTAGAGTCTGTAGCCGCAACGTATATAGGGAGTTCTAATTACATAGATGCAAATAGCGCCTCCTGGGCAAAACCATATATGTCCTATATAAAGGAAAATCCTCAGTTGTCCTTTCCATCTTCCTTTGGAGAAGTCTTTGATCCAAATAGCAAAATTGATTCTAATTACTATTATGCAGTTTTATTGACTGCATTAGGCTATAAAGTGAACACTGCTGACACAATGGGAGACTTTTCCCTTTCTGATGCAACTTTTTATGGACAATTTATAGGGCTAAAAACTGTAGACAGCCAAGGCAACTTTACCATGAGAGAGCTGGCTGCCGCTACAGTAGAAGCTTTAAATGCAGTTTCAAGAGGCGAAAAAGAAACCTTAGTCAATAAATATAAGAAATATATAGGCAATACCCTTGCTTCTCCCCAGTCCCTAGATAATCTTAAAATACTATCCGCTAAGGCAGTATCCAATAGGCAAGTAGAGGTAAAGCTCAATGGAAATTACGGAGAGGCTGTATTAGATAAAGGTATTTATCACATTACAGATCTGAATGTTATTTCTGTCATGAAGGATACGGATAAGAGTGTGCTTCTGCAAACAGAGCCTCAAAAATCAAATGTAGATTATTCCTTAAAGATATTAAAAGCTACTGCCACTTTTAAAGGAAAAGCAGAAAACAAGCAAACGCCTGAAATGGTAGGCAAAATAGTTTGTATTGATACAGATTTGTTGGAGATTAGATTTAATACCCCTATGGATAGGGAAAGTGCAGAAGAAGAGTCAAACTACATAGCAAACAATGGACTTACGGTAATAGCTGCTACCTTAGATATTTCAAAGGATGCAGATAGAAAAACCGTATTGTTGAAAACAGAAGGAATGAAAGGCAGTAAAGGATATAGGCTCAATATCGAAAATGTGTTATCTGCCGATATGGTGAAAATCAATGGGGTAGAAAAAAGCTTTACAGGGGTATCCGATACAAAGCCTCCTAAAATAGCAGGAGAAATAGAGGTTATTAACAATCAAAGGATCAGGGTAAGATTTAATGATGCCCATGGTATAGACAAAGAAAGTGCAGAAGAAATACCAAACTGGAGCATTACCACTGGAGAACAAAGTTTGACGATAAAAAGCATCCTTGCTTTAGATGATGATCAAGATTCCTTGGGGCATCTTGATATGGTGGAGCTTGAAACGGAGCCTATGCAACAAGGCAGAGAATACAAGCTTTCTGTAAGCAATATTTCTGACAACTCTATGGCCAAAAATATCATGGCAAAAACCGTAAGCTCCAGCTTTGTAGGAGTTTATCCAGATAAAACAAAGCCTTATATTAGCAAAATCACGGTACTTGATAATTATAGGATTGCGGTTGACTTTGTTGAGCGCAATAGGATGGATAGGGAATCCATGATGAGTGAAGGAAATTATGGTATAGATAAAAATATTGATATTACAAGTGTGAGGCAATATGGCATCACAGGAGATCCAAAATCCGTCATCCTAGATACAAGTGGGTTAGAAAAGAAAACCTACAAGCTCACCATAGAAAATATCAGCGATGAATTTGGAAATATCATAAGTAAAACAGCTCAAAGCATAACAGGAAAAGAAGCAGATCTCAAACCACCCTATATCACAAAGACAAATTGGATAGATGATGAGACTGTAGAGATATTTTTTAGTGAAAAAGTAGACGTAAACACAGCAGAAAATTTATCCAACTATTTGTTAGATGGCAGCCAGGGAAAGGTGAAAAAAGCAAAGCTAACAATCATTGGTGATGCATGTAAGGTTATTTTGACCACAATGACACAGCAGCCCAATACCACTTATGGAATCGTCATAAATGGTATTGCAGATATAGCAGGAAATGAAATGTCAAATGCAAAGGAATACTTTGTATCTAGGGGAACAGTCTTGGATACGGGAGATACTGCCATTGAGTCTATCTATGCTGTAAGCAAGGAAGAGGTTCAAGTGGTGTTTAACAAAGCCATGAGAGTGGACAAAACCTCATTGCCTATCATGACTCTTTCAGGAGGCATTTTGCTTAAGTTTAGCGGAGCACTTTTAGATGGAGGGAAAAAAGCAGTATTCATTCCTCAAAATGCAAAGTTTTTGAGTGATGGAAATAAAGAATATATAGTGGAGTTGATTTCCGATATAAAGGATATCAATGACAAGGTTTTTGTTATAGCGGGAAATAAGCCTACGTTTACAGGTACGGATAGTGAAAATATCCCGGCTAAAGTGAAATCCATAGAGCAGGTGGATTATAGCACCATAAAGATAAAACTTGATAAGCCTATTCAGTTCTCATCCTTGGCATTGGGAGATATAGCTTCCATAAAGCCTCAAAAGGGCAGCAGCTTTAGTGCATATATTGATTACAAAGAAGAAGATACCAATGATGCAGAAGCTACGTTAACTTTGAAATATCCAGGCAAGTTGCAAAAGGAGAATGAGCTTATTTTTAACCTGAGAAACTCCTTGGAAAAGGGCGGTTTTATTCAGGATTATTCAGGAAATCTAGTGAACAATAGCACCACCTGGGATACCACCAGCATCACTACCTATGTACAAGATACAGAAGGACCAAAGATTCAAAATGTGGAAGCCATTGATGCTTCGTCCTTTAAGGTGACATATGATGAATCAATATCGAAAAACTATCCTGGAACATATGGTATATACAAAGCAACAAGCAGCGGTGGCACATCTCAAGTGGTGACAGGGACTTCCAAGGTAGATACAAAGGATGAAAGTATGGTAATCGTGACTTTTAGCAGTACAAATATAAAAGAAGGTGAAAGCTATGTAGTCAAACCTATATCAGCAGCTAGAGATCTAGCAGGCAATAGTGCAGCTATTTCCAATGTTGTATTTGACTATACACCTTCCTATAATACAGATTCAGATTATATCAAAGGGGTAGCTATTGTAGATAGCAAAGTCATAAAGGTTTTGACCAAGAAGACCCATACCCTTGGAGACAAGATTAAGGTCTTAGATGAGAGAGGCTTAAATATCATTGATACCTCTAAAAACGGAGAGGGTATCATATCAGGAATAAAAGGAAGCGGAACTGACGAGCTGACTATTTATTTAGCTTTGCCTTTATTAAAGGCCACTAGCTATAAAGTAGATCTATCAGGTGGAAAGCTTACCTATAACTTTACATATGATTCCAATGCTACTGGCGAAAATCCAGTTTTCATAGGAGAGGTAAAGGCAAGCCCCGCAGCAGGCTTGATTGAGCTAAAGAAAACAGTAACACTTAGCACGGATACAGAGGGTGCAGAGATTAGATATACAACAGACGGTACTGACCCAGATTTGACAAGTCAAAAATATGAAGGGCCAATGGTTATAAATTCACAAATGACCATAAAAGCAGTAGCAGTGAAAGCTGGAGCTGTCAGCAGTGGTATTTCAGTGTTTGAATACACATTAAAACCAGACAGCATTCCGCCGATACTTACTGGGGTCACATCAGACAATGTAATCATAGGGGAAAATGTGCGTGCTACAAGCAATGAAGATGGGTATATATATTTGGTGCCAAGCACAATAGGAAAGAACTGGATAGCCATAGAAGCGGCAGGAAAAACAGCCAATGGTACTTATGTATTGGCAACGCCAAATACTTCCGTAAGTTTAAGTACTGCAAGTTTTGCACCGGGCACTTATATGGTATATGCAGTAGACCCACTTTTGAATATATCAGAGTCTTCTCCATGGATCACTGTTACAGAACCATTGAAAGCCGCGCCGGAATTGATACCTACAGTTGCTACAGTAGATGGAGATTTTGGTATAAGCTTTATAGATAATGCAGCATGGAGAACAGCTATAAAAGAAGTGAAGCTATCAGGTGTGAAGCTAGAAGAGACAAAGGATTATTCTATAAATCTAGGAAGCATCCTATTGAAGCCTTCCGCCAATATACTTTTGCAAACGCCAGGGGAAAAGGAAATAACCATAGTGGCAGAAGGATATGCCGATGCAACCATTACACAGATGATTCAGCATGGTGTTGTCAGCAGACTGGTGATTATCGCGCAACCTGTTGCACCGATAGAAGATAGGATGGGCTTTGCGGTACAGCCTGTCATAAAGCTACAGGATAAGTATGGAAACAGCTGCACAACCAATAATACAACTCAAGTCACTGCGTCTAAAGAAGATGGCGGGCTTTGGGAATTAAAAGGGCTTATAGATAAAAATGCTATAAACGGAGTGGTTACTTTTGTAGATTTGTCTACAAAGAACTTGAATTTAAACCAGATACCAGGGGCAAAAATCAAATTTACAGCAGGTGCATTATCCATCATTTCTGAAGAATTCATGGTACCAAAGAAGGTTGCCGAGGGACCGACTTTTAAAGAGGTGACAAATGCTACAGTGGATACTGCTTTTGAGATCGTGATAGATGAATTTATAGATGGCTCAGAAGCAGCATGGAAAGCTGCCATGAGGGCAATAAAAGTCAATGGATATACGCTTCCAACTGGTGCCTATGATAAAACCATAGCTGGAAAAATTATCATAAGGCCTAGTATGGATACTTCCTTGCAAACAACAGGGCTAAAAAACATTGTCATCGAAGCAACGGGATATACAGCAGTACCTATTGAGGTAAATATAAAATATGGGGTAGCCAAAAGGATTGGTATTCTTACACAGCCACAAACACCTCCTGGGGGAGATAAAATATTGAAGGTACAGCCTGTATTAAAGCTTCAAGATCAGTATGGAAATGACTGTACAGGGGACAGTACCACAAAGATTACAGCAAACAAGGCAGATGCAGGCAATTGGGTAATTGGAAGCATCAGTGGCTTGCCAGAAGCTACAGCAGTCAATGGCATTGTTACCTTTACAGGATTGACTGCAGATCGATCTATGCAAGTAAGCGGTGCAAAGCTAAGCTTTAGGGGAACAGGAATAACCAGTGTTGAGTCAGTAGCCTTTAATATCGTTGCACCTACATTGCCAATGGCACCAACACTCACACCGGCGGATGATGCAATTGTAGATGATGCTACTATAAGGATTACTTTTCCAAGCAGTACAGAATGGTCTACAGCCATAAAGCAAATAAAGGTCAATGGAAGCAATTTAGATGCAGCTGCCTTTACAAAAAGTGATGGCAATATCATGTTAAAACCATCCATGAGTGCTTTGCTACAAAGTGCAGGGACCAAGACCATTATTGTTGAAGCAGAGGGTTATGCCATGGCTTGTGTAAGTCAGTCTATTGGACATGGGATGGCAAAAAAGATTGCCATTACAGTGCAGCCAAAATCTCCTGCTGTAAATGGTACCATACTTAGTACGCAACCAAAGGTAAAGCTTTTGGATCAATATGACAATGATTGTACTACAGACTCCATGACGGAAGTGATTGCACAAACAGCAGATGCTACATGGACTATGGGAGGCAAGAAAAACATAAAAGCCATCAATGGGCTTGTTTCCTTTAACAGCTTGACAGCAGGAAGTGCAACCCAGATGGAGGGTGCAAAAATAGAATTCACTGGCAATGGACTTGCTTCAATCATTTCTGAGGATTTTAGAATACCAACACCTATATCTAGTGGAAATGAAACAACAACCATTGATTTACCAGCGGATGGATTTTATGCAAATGCAGATATTACTTTGATAAAAGGGCAGACAAGCCCAAATATGGATTCAAATAAAACCTCTAGGGTAAAAGTAAGCATAAAGGATTCTGCCAATAAATATCTTACAAAGAATAAAGATGGATTTTTCATAAGTGGAAATCCAGTGTATCTTGATGTAGTGGGAACAGGCCCTGTAGGCAATAGCTTCTCTACATGGGAAATAACACTGGATGGTGTGGGATTTGGGAACTCCACCTATACCATAGAAGCAACAGCCTTTGATGGAGAAGACGGACCTACTTCTACCTCTGTTTTTACTACAAAGATGAATCCAGCAGATGGAATCACCATAAATATGCAAAATATCATACAACCAAATGGAAGTGCAACACTTACAGTACGAAATGGACCATTATCCGATGCATCCTGGGTAGCCATAAGGAATGAGATTAAAGACCATATTGGGGGTACAGACCCTTGGATAACAGGTATTGCAAAGGGAGATTTGCTATTAACGCCAAATGAAGATGGCATGAGAGCCATATTAAAAAATACCAATAGCATCAATGCTGCTATTTTAGTGAAGGATTTTACCATCACCAAAACCAATGTCATAGACAGAGCAGGCAATGTGGCTTTATCAAATATCGTCATAGATGCCAATGCAGATCCAGGTGTCATAAATAATGTGACTGCAACCAATAATGATGGCTCCTACAAAGCAGGACAAAATATAAACATGGTGGTGACCTTCAGCTCAGCAGTGAATGTAGTAGGAGGAACACCTAGAATAAAGATGAATACAGGAAATACCGTAGAGGGCTATGGAAAATATGTAAGTGGAAGCGGTACCACGGAGTTGAAATTCACTTATACCGTGCAGCCGGGAGACAATATTGCAGACTTGAATTACTTAGATGTGAATTCATTAGAAGCAAATGGAGCAACCATAAAGAACAAGCTGCCAGCCATCGATGCAATATTGACCTTGCCAGCTCCGACAGCTGGAAATTCCCTTGGGGGAAATAAAAATATTACTTTAGACACCATTGCTCCATCCAATATTAGCATTTCTCACCAAAATATCATAGAAGGCTTAGGAGAAGTAACGCTGACAGTAGAAGGAGGACCTCTTTCAGATGATTCTTGGGCAGCCATAGCAAATCAGATAAAAGCCAATACCACAGGAGGCGAAAACTGGATACTTGGGATACCTGCTGATAAATTAGCCATTACTTCCATGGATAATGGCAATAAAGGAATATTAAAAAACAATAACAACAGCAACGCAACCATGATGAAGGATTTTGCCATATCATCTTCCAATATATATGACAAAGCAGGGAACAATGCAGCATCCACCTTGACCATAGATTCCTATATTGAGACATCATCTGTGGTAGCTGTCAATGCAGGAGAGCCCAATGGAACCTATAAAGCAGGAAAGGTAATCCCTATTACGGTTACCTTTAACGATTATGTGGTGTTGACAGGAGCTCCGTCCTTGCGCCTGAATACCGGTGGTACAGCTTTGGTTATGGCAGAAGCAGAGAAGACAAAAACCTTGTCCTTCAACTACATCGTACAGCCTGGAGAAAATGCAGCAAAGCTTGATTATTTGGCAGCAGATTCATTAAAGCTAAATGGAGGAAGTATAAATTGTTTTTCACCAGCAGGCTTAGAAGCCAATATCATGCTTCCAGCACCGGCGACAGCAGGCTCCTTGGGCGTAAATAAGATCATCGTCATTGACACACAGTCCCCCCAATTGGATGCAAATTCAGGGGTAGCATTGAGTGGGGATCATAAAAAGGTTACATTGACCTTTAGTGAAGCAATATTGACAGATAAGACAAATGCAGAGCTAAAAGCAGCGGTGAAAGTTGATAAAAATGACGGAAACGGCTTAGTAAATATAAGTGCAGACGATAGCGTTACTATCGTTGCAGGCAAACTTGAAATAGCCTTTAAAAATCCATTGACAGCAGAGAGAAATATCATACAACTAGGAGCGAATATCTTTAAGGATGCTATAGGAAATATAAATGAAAGCATCATCACTACCAATGAGATAAATGCAGCGGCAGATATAACACCACCAACAATTGTAACAGCAGTGGTGGATGGATCATCTCCGGATAAACTAGTGTTGACCTTTAATGAGACACTTGCAGATATCACACCAGTGGTGACTGATTTTACTTTAGGGGATTCAGAAAGCAGAAAAGTAATAGCAGTTGCAGGCAATGGCTTTAATAAAACTGTGACACTAACACTATCAAAATCATTGACAGTAGGACAGACCATTATCGTAAATTATGTAAAAGGAACAAATGGGATACAGGATTTGTCCGGAAACAAGGTTTTGGACTTTAGCAAGCAAGTTTCAAACGCAGTGCCTGAAGCTGCAAAAGTAACAGAGGTAAGCGCAGCTATAGCAAATGGTTCCTATAATGCAAACAGTACCATAGATATTACAGTGAAGTTTCATAAAGCCGTAGATGTTTTGGGGACACCAAAGCTGCAGCTTGAGACAGGTGTCATAGATTCAGATGCCATGTATTTTTCAGGGACAGGGACAGATACGTTAACCTTCAGGTATATTATAAAATCTGGAGATGTATCTTCGGATTTAAACTATACAAATGTAGGGGCCTTGATGTTAAATGGCGGAACCATTAAGAATAAAGATATGGCTGTAAATGCCAATTTGTCCTTACTAGGGCTTTTAGAAATTGGATCTCTTGGATACAACAAAGAAATCGTCATAGATACCGCAGTGCCGGTGCTACTATCAGCAAGAGTAGAGAATACAGGCAAAAATCTGTTAATACTGAAGTTTGGGGAGAAATTAAGTGGCACAATCCATGGAAGTCAATTTACCATAGGCGGCAGAGATGGAGATGCTAGGACGGTAACCAGTGCGGCAATAGATGTTCTAGATGAAACAAAGGTTGTTTTAACCCTTTCAACGGATTTATCCTCAGGCAATGAAATAACAGTATCCTATATAGAGGCGGGTAATCCAATAAAAGACATGGCTGGCAATAAGGGGGCAGCTATTACAAACTATGTGGTAGTCAATGATGTTCAAACTCCGGCTGTGATCACCCATGTAACCTCAACCATGCCTGATGGAACCTATGGAGAAGGTTATAGCTTTGATATCATCATCACTTTCAATGGAGAGGTGGATGTGATAGGCTATCCAACGCTGAAGCTAAATGCAGGAGCAACCAGCACAGCCACCTATGAAGCTGGAACAGGAACAAAAATATTGACGTTTAAATATGTTACAAAAAGCGGAGATACTACAGGAATAGGTAGATTAAGCTATGATAGCGTGAATTCCCTTGTAGGAAACATAAAAAATAAAGGCAGAGAGGTAGCAGCAAGCTTGACTTTGCCAGCATTAAACAGTCCAGACGCATTGGTGGTAAATAAGAATATTGTTATTGATACACAAGCACCTATTATGGAGGAGCCTACACAAGATTCTATATCAAAGACTTCCGTAACCGTTGGTGTGCAGGCAAATGAAAATGCAATTATATACTATGTGGTATTGAGTCAAGGAGCTCCAGCACCTTCCTTCATGCAAGTGAAGCTAGGCGTTGATGGAACAGGAAATGCTCTATTAGCAAATAAAAAAGGAATGGTGGCATTGAATGCCAATACATTAGGCAAGTTATTTATATCAGAACTAGATCCTACCATTAACCACAGCATATATATCACAGCAGAAGATAGGATAGGAAACCTAATACAAATAATAAAAAAACTTGTGATAGAGAATAAAGATCTAGGATACGATACAACGCCACCAGAATTTGTAGGGGAACCTACTTCAGTGACCAATGATGCCACTGAAACCACTGCAAAAGTGCTGCTAAAGGCAAATGAAAGAGGCAGAGCCTATTATGTGATATTAAATAAGGGCGCAGCAGCACCAAACGCAAGCCAAGTAAAAAATGGAACAGACAGCAGCTATATTGCTGTTTCAACCAATAGAAAAGGCAGGTTAGAGTTTCATGGAAATATAGAAACAACAATGAATATCACCAATCTAGCACCAGATACAGAATATGAAGTATATTTGGTCATAGAGGATGGGCAGGTTCCGGCAAACTTTAATGCAACAACAGTGAAGAAGGTAAATATTCAGACAAAACCTTCTGATAAGACACCGCCGATATTTATATACACACCTGTCGGTGGCTCAAAAACTGATACTACAGCAAATATGGCAGTAAAGTTAAACGAAGCATCCACGGTATATTATGCAGTAGTTCCTGGAGGAGCGAATCCACCAAATATAGCACAAGTAAAGGAAGGGAAGGACGCAAACAACACAGCCCTTGCGTCAAATAAAAAAGGAACCATAGTGACAATGGCAAATGTGGATACCACCATAAGCATAACAGGATTGACCAAAGGGACTTCCTATGATGTATACCTGATAGCGGAGGATAATGCCATCACACCGAATATACAAACATCAACAGTGAAGATAAATATAGTGACGGATTCCGTTGTTGACATAGTACCCCCAATCCTGCTTCCAGGCTATCCTATTGTGGAAGCAAAGGACAACACGGCAATGATGAGGCTAAAGGCCAATGAAACAGGAAAAGCATATTATGTAGTGCTTTCAAAAGGCGCTGCAACACCTACCATAACCCAGATAAAGGCAGGAGCTAATGCAGCCATCATTGCCAATACAGAAGCTTCCATCCATATTGCAGGATTAAGCAATGGGACACAATACGACTTATATGTAATATGTGAAGATAGTGCAACAAATAAGAATTCACAGATGACAGCAACAAAGATAACTTTTGCAACATCCCTTATGGAGCTGACTGGTGTTACGGTAGATGTAGCAGCAGGGAAAATCAATGGTACAAGAACAACCATGGAGTTTAGCATAGACAGCACAAATGGTACCAATGGAAATTGGAATCCTTGTACCGATGGAAGCACAACAGTGACCTTTATACCAACAAATGTTTATATAAGGGATAAAGCCCAAATAACAAATTATAGAATGGTAGCAAAAATAACAGTGGAAAGCATACCTTCTACCTCTGGCATAACCTATGATGTAGCATTAGGCACTATAACAGGTATGAAAAATAATATGCAGTATAAAGTAGGCACAAAAGATTGGGCAGATGCTACAGTGGGAGGCGTTACAACAGGAGTTGTATTTGCACAAGGCACAGTAGCTATCAGACTAAAAGCAACAGCATATAGCTTGCCATCAAATTCGGCAACGCTGGGAACCATACTTGCCCCTGCATCAGCACCAAATTTAGACTTTGATGATAATGCAAACACCATACCAGGACTAGATGGAAGCTTTGAATACAAAATAGGCGGCGGGTTGTGGACACCAGGCAACATATCAGGAGATTTTAGTGGAGCCAAGATAGTGAGTGTAAGAAGCAAAGCAACTGCAACAGCGCTAGCAAGTAGTGTTCAGACCATAACCTTTACAGTGGATAATAACCTAAATATCGTGAAAGCAAATATATCGGCCAATCAACTGACAGGTACCAATGCAAATATGGAATATAGCTTGAATGGCATAAACGGCACATGGATTCCGTGCACAGATACCACCACAACTGTAGGAATAGGCTTTATAGCAGGAGATGTTTATGTGAGAGATAAAACCAAAACATCCAATTACAGATTGGTGATAGAAGTAGTCAACAGCCCCAATGTTGTTTCCATAGACTATAGCATACTTAACAAATCCATAACAAATAACACAGGAACACCACTACAATACAGAATAGCAGGCGGATCTTGGATAGATACAACAGGTATTACAACAAACAATGTTGCATTTGTTGCAGGAAAGCTTGAATTCAGGACAAAATGCGATGAAGTCATAAAAACATCCTTAATGGTACAAAAAGCAAATATAACATCAGCAGCCCCAGCCCCATTGGTAACAGCAAATATAATCGGCACCAATGCAACCCTAAACATAGGCTCCATACCGCCAAGCACCCTAGAATGGTCAAACGATGGGGGTATCATATGGACCACCTATAACCCACCGTTTAGTATGGATCCAGGCAGCGACCTAAGGGTAAGAATAATAGCCACACCAACCACGTTGCCATCACAAATGACGAATAAGCTAAACTATTAGTTTATGGTGCCAGATGAATAACTAACACATAATCTTACATTCTCATTACAAATCCACTCTCTCATGAATTTTATGTTTTATGTCACATAGTATAAATTAGGCATAAAATCATACCACGGGAGAGGGGATTAAAGGAGATTTTCCATGGAATGACACACTGAAGTTTGCAACATCTATAGGTTTGAGACCTACAAAAGAGTATAAATTTACCATAGATTTGTTATCTAAGGCAACTGTGAAAGCTTTAAAGACACGGACCAAAGACGGTAAAACTTATATAAATATTCTTATAGATGCAGGGAAAATTAGAAAATCCAGAGCATTAGCAGCAGGGATTATAAGTGATGTGATAGATGCAGAGGTAAAAAGTATAAAAGCAATGGGGAATACAGTGGTAGAACTAGTCTTCAATGAAAATATATCAAACTATGATGTGGAAGCTTTAGATTATTACGCGTCAGAAGGTTTGACAATAAAATCTGCGCATCTGGCTAGGGAAGACGCCGTAAGATTGGTGACATCATCCCAGGCCTCAGGCAAATTGTATACGTTGACAATGGGTGATACCAAGTTAAAGTTCACTGGTGTGGGAAAGGTGTCAGGCTCTCCAAAAATAAAAAGTGTAAAGAGTGAAGATGTTGAGACAGTGATCATAGAGTTTGATAAGGAATTAGATTTTTCTACAGCTACGGATGCCTCGAACTACACCATATTAGGGATAGAAGTAGAAGATGCTGAGCTGGAGGGTAGAAAAGTTACTCTTTCCACTTATGGTTTATTGGGAAGGAAGCAGTATGCGGTAAAGGTAATGGGCATGAAATCCATTGATGGAGTAGTGCTAAGGTCTGAGAGCAAATCTTTTTATACCAGGTTAGACACCAGCGCTCCTACGTTAAAAGATGTAAAAGCAGAGACAAATGAAAGAGTTGTGGTAAGGTTTACTGAAGCTGTGACCAGGGATTCGGCAGAAGATATAGATAATTATCTGATAAAATCCAGCAATGAAGAGCTTGATATTTTAGAGATTAATCTGATAGACGAAGATGAGGACGAAGTAGAAGACACAGTAGAGCTTATCACCGAGTCTCAAAAGAGCGGTACAAAATATGAAATCACTGTAGAGAACATAGCGGATCAGACCAAAGCAGCAAATGTGATGAAAAGATCTGTTAAGAAAACTTTTTATGGTATGAGAATAGATACCACATCCCCACAACTTTCTAAAAATGATTTGAAGGTATTGTCCAGAAACTATATTCAAGTGGTTTTCACCGATACCAGCAGGTTGGATGAAGATGCTGTGCTGGATGCAGCCAATTATACAGTGAGCAGGAATGACAGATACAAAGAGGAGCTTTATGTAGAAGGTGTAGAAAAGATTTCTTATGCTGATGGAAAATATAAGGTTATGCTAAGAGTGGAAGATCTCAGCACAAGTAATTCATATACTGTGACTGCCTACAATATAGAAGATGAGTTTGGAAACATATTAGAAAAGAACAATAGCGGAACTGTGTCAGTGGGTAGGGATGACTTTGCAGCAGCTACTGTGAAGGATTATAAGGTTGTTAGTGGTGATAAATTGGAGATATATTTTACAAAGCCTCTGAATGAGGAAAGCGCTGAGGATATTTCTAAGTATGAGATCAGTAATTCTATAGGATATCCTATAGGGGCCACTTATGAAGATGAAAAATTAACGCTGGAAACATCAGCTATGATAGAAGGGAAAGTATATAAACTAATTATTGATGGGGTAATGGACACGACAGGGAACAAGTTGAAACTCAGCTTTGAATTCAGAGCCATAGCTGGAGAAACTGATTTTCAGGGACCTACCTTGGATTATGTATATACAGTAAATAAGTATGTGGTGGCTGTGGTATTTGATGAGCCAGTAACCTACACTAGAAATACAACAGTTTTGGTACTCAAATCTGGTAGCAAAACCATAAAACTTTATGCAAAAGCTTTGGCAGATGATGATAAGACCATTGAATTCTCTGATGTAGGGGGAAATAAAACGCTCTCAGACTATGGCATTTATACCATAGATATAGTGGAATCTTTAAAAGGCATAAATGACAGGACGGTGAATAGAAACGCTTTTGATAGGGATAATTTGTGGAACGAAAATTTGAATATATATGGCAATGATGAAAATCCTGAAGTCCCTGAGATAAACTACGTCACCCAGAGAGATGGTAAAACCTTTGAGATGGAAATGTCAAAGGAAGTAGTAGTTAAAAATAAAGAGGCCGTTACAATAGGTACTATTGCTACCTTTGATGTGAAAATGGAGGGGGAGAATAAAAATCTGGTGACTTTCACAATAAGCTCATCCAGATCTATCGATAGCAATAAAGAGTATAAGATAGACATAAGACAGGTATTGACAGATAAACATGGTATTGAAGCAGAAAATGCTTATACCAATTATACCATACTTTATGGTGAATACAAAGATGAAGATAAGCCTTATATTGTAACTGTTACTGCTTTGGATAGAATGACAGTACAGATTGAGTATAGCGAAGACATAGGGTATGAAGGAAAGTACACCATAAAAAATGTAGATGATTCTGCAAGGTATAGGACCATAACTAATTTCTTGAAAAAGATAGATAAGAACAAGGTCATATTGTCATTGGGTCAGCCTTTAGAAGGAAGATATGAATATAATCTAATTATAGACACTCAGGCCAAGGACTTGGTGTCAAATACTAGTGAGGATATTAGGGGGGATGAATTCTATTTCACAGGTAGCGACTTGGCGCCTGTGAAGGTACCAGAGATTGAGGACGAAGCTATAGCAGATGTGGTAAGTGATAAGATTGCAGCATTGCCAGAAGTGATAAGATTGATAGATCAGGAAGCGGTGGAGGATGCCGCATCTAAATACAGTGTATTGACAACAAAGCAAAAGCAGTTGGTCACCAATTATAGTAGGTTAGCAGCGGCACAAGAAAAAGTATTGAGACTAGTGATAGAACAGAAAAAGGCTGAAGAAGAAAAGCAAAGACAAGAAGAGGAGAGAAAGCGTCTAGAAGAAGAACAAAGAAAACAAGAAGAAGAGAACAGGAGGGTAGAAGAAGAGAAAAGAAAAGCTGAAGAGGAAGCTGCAGGAATAAAAGACAGGCTTAATGTGGAGGATGCAACGGCTCGGCTGACAGTAGATAAGTTCAAATTTGGCACTAGGTATATAGCGAATCATAAAGAGCCAAGAATTTTAGCTGTTGCACCTGATACAAATGGAGCAATTTATAAATATACTGAATTCGGAAATATAATTGATGGTAAATTTATCAAAAATGAAGCAGGGAAAGTGGATAACATAGCATTTTTAGAAATTGTCAAAGAAACTGGCAATTTAAAAGTCACAAGAGGTGGAGAAGATGCTTCTATTATTATAAAAGTTACAATTACAAAAGGAAACATCGTCGTAGAGAAGCTATTTAAGGTTAATATACTTGGATTATCTAATAAAATTGATTCAAAGTATAAACCCATCACAATAGAAGAAGTTGTGCCTAAGTAGCCTGTAGAATTTCGATTAAATCATGATTGGTATTAATATTAATCATGATTTAATTTATTTATTTTATAATTATATATTGATGTTTTTACAAAAACCGCTTAATATTACTATATAGTGACAAAAAAGCGCGTCAATGAGGGGACTCAAAATGAAGATAAGTATTCGAGATAAAATTACACTAATGCTACTAATCGTCTTAACAATCTCTATTTCAACTATAGGAATATTTACATATAAAAATGCAGAAACAATAGTACTTAATGAGGCAAAACAAAGTAGCTTTGAGAAGCTACAAAATATAAACGATTACTTTTTGAGCAGATTTATGGACGATATGAGTTATGTTGTAGCGTATTGGGCAGATAATAAGGAAATTAAGAACTATAAAAACAAGCCTAATCAACCCAAAATGGTCAGATCCATACCTAGTCACTTTCAAGATATATCAGATCAGTGGATGGGTTATATAAATGGAAGCCCATATATTGCTTGGATTTACTTAGGAAACAAGGAGGATGGATCACTTTATTTAGCTCCTCTTGATACCACAATGCCAGAAGATTATGATTGTCGTACAAGGGATTGGTATAAAGACGCAGTGGAAAATAAAGGGAATTCAGTATGGTCAGATCCCTATTTAGATGCAGGTGAAACAGGTAGTGTGGTTGTTACTGTAGCAAAAGCTGTAGAAAGCGAAAGTGGTATTACTGGGGTAGTAGGCATGGATATAAAACTGGCTAGATTTTCCGATATTATTAAGGACAATAGATTCGGGGATCAAGGTTATATTATGCTCGTTGGCGGCGATGGAGAGATATACTCACACCCAGATGAGAAAATGCTTCTAAGCAATATTAGTTATGATTATGAGTTGTCAAAACAGATTGTTTCAGATAAAGGGATTGAAATATTTAATTATAAAGGCAAGGAAAGTATAATCAGTTATTTAACTGTCCCTAAAACAAACTGGAAATTAATTGGTATTATTCCATTGAACCTTGAAGAAGTATTAGCTCCAATAAAATATAAGACTTTATTGATCGCTTTGATTAGTGTACTAATTACCTTTATGATAGGTGCTTTTCTTTCTCGAATGATAACGAATCCGCTAGATGATATTATGGAAGCAATACACCGTATTTCAAAGGGGAAATTAAATGAACACACAGATATAAAATCAAATGATGAGTTTAAAATTTTAGGAAATCAATTTAATCAGATGATGGATTCTTTAAGACAACTTATCAATGAGCGAAACTTAAACGTAGAAGAGTTAACTAAAATGAATGTAGAAATAAGAAAGAACTATTTATCAACCGTTCATTCCCTTGCCAATGCAATAGAAGCCAGCGACAAATATACCAGAGGACATTGTGATCGCGTATCCAATATTTCTATGGCTATTGGAAAAAACATGGGTGTAAGCTCTGAAGATTTGGTTAAATTAGAATTTGCAAGTATATTGCATGATATCGGCAAAATAGGAATTTCTTCATCTATATTAAATAAAGAGGGAAAACTGACTCAAGAGGAATTTAAGATAATTCAGGATCATCCCAAGATTGGAAATGAGATATTATGTGATGTGGATTTCCTTTTTGAAAGTAGAAAAATACTATTGCAGCATCATGAAAGAATAGATGGAAAGGGTTATCCACAAAAACTAAAAGGTGAAGAGATAAGCCTTTTAGGTAAGATTATCTCTGTTGCAGATGCCTATGATGCAATGACCAGCTCTAGACCCTATAGAAAGACACCTTTAACAAAAAAACAAGCTATTGATGAGATGCTTAAAGCTAGAGGAACTCAGTTTGATGGGAAAATAATTGACAGTTTTGTAAGGTTGTTATTTAATTCTTCTATTGAGCTATAACTATGATAGATATAATAAAAAATCCGCTATTCGGAGTGATTAGCGGATTTTTATTTAGCAATTTTTATTCATATCTTAAGGCTTCTATAGGATCAAGCTTTGCAGCCTTGTTGGCAGGATATAGGCCAAAGAAAATTCCTACTGCAGATGAAAATCCAAAGGCTATTAGGATGACTCCTGGGGATACACCTGCTTTTACATTTATTGCTTTGCCTATTAGCATCCCAGCTCCAACGCCTAGGAGCATTCCAATTATACCGCCTATAAGACAAAGTATGAGGGACTCTGTTAGGAATTGTAATCGTATATCTTTTCGCTTGGCACCCAGTGCTTTTCTTATGCCTATTTCTCTTGTTCTTTCTGTTACCGATACAAGCATGATATTCATAACGCCTATACCACCAACTAGTAGAGATATTCCAGCGATTGCGCCTATTACTGCTGTAAGTATGCCAAGGACATTTTTTAGCATATCCAGCTGCTTAAAGCCTTCTTCTGCAGCATATTTTCCACTATTTCTATGAGCCATTTCTAATAGCCGTATGATCTGTGACGCTGTTTCCTCTGAGTTTTCCATGGAGTGTACGGTCACAGCGAAAAAGGCGATGTTGGTATCATCAAGTATTTTATCTGCTACAGTTATTGGTATATATACCGTTCCTGGCATATTATCTCCAAACATTACGGCCATATTTCCATTTGGATTTTTCATGACGCCTACTACTACAAAGTTCATGTTATTATCTTTCACATTCAGCTTTATTACTTCACCTACTATATTTGTAGTCTTATAAAGCTTTAGTGCAGTGATATCGTCGATAACTGCTACGTTTCTAGCTGACTCCAGGTCTCTATCATTTAAAAATCTTCCATGGGCCATCTTTACGTTTGTGATTTTTGCTATACCTGGCGTTGTTCCATCAATTTCTACAAACTTTTTATCTTTTTCTGTTTTTACATGACCCATGCCATAACTTGCAGGAATAACATCTTTCACTATGGGCATTTTTTCTTTGATTGTTTTTGCATCTTCTAACGTAAGGTAATCTCTCTTTTCTATATCATTGTTATTGGACTTTACATTAATATTTATGACGTCTTTGCCAAGGTTTTCGAACTCGCCTAGTATTGCCTGTTGTCCTCCTTGACCTATGGCTACTATTGTTATGACTGAGGAAATACCTATTATGATTCCTAGCATAGTGAGGAAGGAGCGCATCTTATTTGCTCTTACACTTTGCACTGCAGATTTGAAGCTTTCCATAAAATTCATTTATGCATCTCCTCCTCTGATTATTCTATTTTGAACCAGTTTGTCGGATACAATTTCGCCGTCTTTGAAGACTACTGCTCTTTTTGTATGCATAGCGATATCTGCTTCGTGGGTAACCATTACGATTGTTACGCCATCATTATTCAGATTTTGAAATATCCCCATGATTTCTTCGCTGGATTTGGAGTCTAAGTTTCCTGTTGGCTCATCAGCAAGTATGATAGCGGGATTGTTTACCAATGCTCTCGCGATTGCTACTCTTTGCTTTTGACCTCCTGAGAGCTCATTTGGCCTATGATGCATTCTGTCTCCTAGTCCAACTTTCTCCAATGCAGCTTTTGCTTTTTTTTGACGCTCTGAGCCTGACAATCCTGCATACATCATAGGAAGCTCTACATTAGCAAGAGCGGAGAGCCTAGGGAGAAGGTTATAGGCTTGGAATACAAAGCCTACCTTTTTATTTCGTATGACTGCTAGTTGATCATCATTTAGTGTTGACACATCTTCGCCATCTAGTATGTATCTGCCACCTGTACATCGATCAAGGCAACCTAATATATTCATGAGGGTTGATTTGCCCGAACCGGATGCACCCATCACTGCTACATACTCATTTGGCTCAACTTCAAAGTTGATAGCCTTTAAAGCTTCGACCTGTATACTGCCTGTATCATACACCTTCTTCAAATTTTCTGTTTTTATTATCACTTTGCTTCGCCCCCAGCTATTTTGATCATATCTCCATCCTTAAGGGTTTCTGGAGGGTTTGTGATATAGGAATCTCCATCTTTGAGACCCTCTTTGATTTCTATATCAAAGTCTGTTTCAAGACCTGTAGTTACAAATGTTTTTACTGTCTTATTATCTTTTAATGTAAATACATAGGATTTGCCATCTGCATCTTTCAATATAGATTCAAAGTTCACTGCCAATATGCTTGGTTTTTCATTTAACACGATTTCCGCATCTGCTTCATAGCCTACTTTCATTTTGTCATCTGGGTTATCTATGGTTATGCCGATTTCTACTTTTGGCTCTGTATTGGTGCCGCTTTGTTTTAATTCAGCGATGCTACCTATATAGGTGACTGTTCCTGTATATTTTTTATCCAATCCTTTGATTTTTATTTCTGATTTTTGTCCTAAGGACAAAGTAACTGCATCATATTGGCTTACCTCAATATTTATTTTATAGGAAGAAAGGTCTTGTATCACGATGTCGCTATTTTGTGGATCTGGATATTGATTGGCTTTTACATCAAGCTTTACTATTTTGCCACTTATGTTTGCTTTTATGGTTGAGTCGTTTATTTTTAAATTTATATTCGCTAAATCTGAGCGATTCATTTCGATTTGTTTTTTTTGTTCCTGTATTTGGTAGCTTCTATCTACACCAAAATCAGCTAGGTTATTTGTTGCATTCGTAAGCTGTATTTCCACGAGGCTGACTTGGTTATCAGCATCGTCTGCAGTTTTTTTGTAGCCATCATATTCATCTTGTGATATGTATCCGCTTTCAAATAAGGCTTTGTTATTTTCATAATTTTGTTTTGCTTTATCATAGTTTCGCTTTGAAGCATTTAAATTTAATTCTGCTTGTGTTACCGCGTTCTCTAAACTTTTTTTATCGTTTATCACATTTGCATTCTGAAGTTTGTTTAGGTTAATGTTTGAAAGATCTAAATTTAGCTTAGCTTTTTGTAATTGGTACTCATAGTCTTTTGCATCAAGTTTAAGGATAGAAGCTCCTTTTATTATGTCTTGACCTTCCGCTACAAATACATTAAGCACTTTTACGGTAGATGCTAGAGCGATTTGTTCGCTGTTATTTGCTTCGATATTTCCTGTCACTGAAATGGTTTGAGATAAATCTTTTACTGTAGCTTGTTTCACAGTTACTTCGCTAAGTTTTGGCTTTGATGCATTTATAGCCCATGCAGCGCCTGCTACGACAACTACTCCGATTATTGAGAATACTATTATTCTTTTTTTTGTAAATTTAAATTTCATTTTAATCTCCTTCTCCAATTAAATCTGCTATTTTATATATACCATTATTCTATACGAAAAAGAAGGATTAAAGTTTGAATTGTGAACAAAAATTAATAAAAAAATAGATGGGCAATTAAATTGCCCATCTATTTTTGTGGTTTTAGATTATTCTGCTACGTATAATCCTTTGAAGTTGAATTCTGATGTTATACCTGTAATTTTTACAGTGTAAGTTGCATCTTGATCAAAGTTGTCAGTTGTTTTATCAATTGCTATTTTATTAGTTGCTGTAGCGCCTACTGTTGCTGTTGCAACTTCTGCGTTGTCTTTGTCATATACTGTAACTGTTACATTTGAAACATTTTTAAAAGTAAATACATTTATTGTATTTGAATCAAGAACATCTACGCCCATGATGTAGTTACCTAATGGCTTAACATCTGTTCCTTCAAATTCATAAGTGTATTCTTTATCCATTTTGTTTCCAGCGATGTCTGTAGCTTGTGCTACTACTGAGATAGTGTAGATATACTTAGCATTTAATGATTTGTCATTAAGGTCAAGTGTTACAAGTGTATTGTCATCTGAATCAACAGCGCCTGTTACTGTTCCTACTGTTACTTCAGCACCATTATCATTTGTATAAGTTATTTTGTATGATCCAGCTGTCTTTATTTCTTCGTTGAATTGAAGCTCGATTGACTTGTAATCAACTACTGTTACTGTGTCAACATATGGTACTTCTTCATCAACAATATAAGTTGTGATTAAAGTTGTTGAACCATCTGTATCTTGAACATCTACGCCATAAATGCTTTTTAATGCTGCACTTAGGTCAAATGTTAAGTCTTTGTCTTCTGTCATTTTTGAAGCTGTAGTAAGGTATACTATTGTCTCATCATCTTCATCTGTAGCTACTGCGAAAGTATATCCGCCTACTGTCACTGAAGCTGTCTTCACAGCAACTTTTTGGTCAAACATAAGTTTGATTTTGCTTACTGTGATTTGCTCTGATGACACTAGTTCTGGAGCTACAGGTTCTTCGCTTACGCCGTATACTATTTTGTATTCAGCTTCTGCTAAATCAAGAGCATTTCCTGCCATGTCAGCTACAACTAATTCTGTTATAGTGTATTCAGTGCTATCTACTAATGTCTTGTTTGCTGGCATTAAGAATTCGATTGTAGAGTCATCATTGTAGCTATCAACCATTGTTAATGCGTCTGAACCTATCTTCATTGATACTGTAGCTTTAACATTAATTTTCTCACTGAAATCAATTCTTACAACCTTGTTATTTAATGCTTCGATTGATTCAATAGTAGGAAGTTCAGTGTCTAATGCTGTTCTTGCTGCTACAAATTTAGCTTTTACGTTCTTTGTAACATTTCCTGAAAGGTCAACGATATTGTTTATAGTTACTTCATAAGTTTTACCTGCTGTAAGTTCTGGCAATGTTAGTGTTACAGCTTTTGAATCGTCGCTTAATTCTGCTTTTATAGCATTTCCTACGCTGTTGTTTACAACATAGTTTGTTGAATCTTCTGCGGATATCTCAGTTACTTCTTTGTTGAAGATAACTTTGATTTGAGTTAAGCTTGAAGCTACGATTTGTGAAACATTAGCTGGCTCTTGTGAAGCTTTAACTGATGCCAATGTTCTTGTAGTTTCAGCCATTACATTGCCGTATTCATCTTCAACATTTGCTATTATTACTTTGAATGATGTTTTTTCATCAAGTGCACTTGTTGAAATTCTTACTATTTTGTTGTCTGAATTATCTTCTTTTACAACGATGCCTTCAACTGATATATCATTGTTGAAAGTGTAGTTGTTAGGATCAATCATAGTTGCTGAGTTCATTCTGCTAGCGTCTGTGAATGTTACTTCCACAAGCTTATCTGTAAGAACTTTAGCTGTTGCTGTTGGCTTTGATTTGTCTGGAGCTACTCCATAGAAATCTTTAATTGTTGCTTTTATCATTTTGTTAGCTAATACTTTTGTATCAACTATATTGTTAACTGATAGTGTATATTTAACACCTGTTTTTTGTGATGCTGTAGTTAATTCAACTATTGTCATATCTTCATTAGCATCTTCAACTAATTTTGCGCTTACAATGTCAAGATTTTCTGTAGCTGCGCCATTTTTGTAAGTGATGCTGTAGTTAGCAAGATCTTCTGCTGATGCTACAGTTACTTCTTCATTGAAGTTAACTAATATTCTTGTGTTTGTTGCTTTGCCTACTGAGCTTACTATTGGAGCTTTTGCATCTTCTTTTGCTAAGAATACTTTGCTTGCTGTTTTTAATACAACTAAGTCAGCGCTCTTTACATTTGTTACTGTTACTTTGTATGAAGTACTTACTTTCATACCTTCAGTTGTTAGTGTAACAACTTTTCTTGATGAACTAAGTTCTGCTTTTACTACATTGATTCCAGCTATAGCGTAGTTCGCTACGTTTGTAGCTGAAGCCTTGTCCATAACTTTGTCAAATGTTAATTCAACTTTTTGTGTGTCTGTACCTGCTGCTTTTACTAATTCTGGTACTTCTGTATCTTTAGCGATACCTGCAAAGTTTACTGATACTGAACCTGCAGATAATGTGTAAGCTGTTCCAGCTGTTTGAGCTGCTGTAGTAAGAACTGCTTTTGTAGCCGTTTCTACTGCAACTGATTTAACTTCTAATGCGGTCGTTGTGCCTTTAACAAGTATTTTGTAAGCGCCCGCATAGTTTGCTGGTGCTCCAACAAATTCAACTTCTACTTTGTCATTAGCGATTGCTTTTACTGATTTAACTGATCCATTAGCTACTACTAGTCCAAGTTCAGCAGCTTTTGCAGCTGAAATCTTGCCTGCAACTATAAGAGCTGATGTTAATTTACCGTTTTCTGCTTTTAAAGTTTCAACTGTAGCTACTGCGATATCATTTACTGTAAAGCTAGCTACGTTCGCTTTTGTTAAACCTTTTAAAGCTGCGAATGTGAAAACTTCTGACCAAGTAAATTGTCCTACTACTTCTGGTGTAGTTTGCTTGTAACCTAGAGCTTCAAGCATTACTTTGTAGTATGATTGTGCATCGATTACTTCGTTTGGTTTGAAGTTTCCGTTGTTGCTTCCGATGAAACCTAACTCTGGATGAGCTGTTAGGTAAGCAGCAATGTTTTTACCTTCTGTCCATGCATATGCTTTCATGTCTGGGAAATTGGCTTGGCTTGTGAAAGCTGTTGCTTCCTGCTCAAGACCTCTTAGTCTTAGTACCATGATTGCTGATTGCAATCTTGTTGGTGTTGTTGCTAAGTATTGTGGAGTAACCCCAGTTTGTCCATTACCTTCTAACATTCCAAGTTCTACACATGTTGCTGCGTCTGCACCGATTGTAGTAGTATCTGCAAATGCTGCTGAAAATGATGAAAATACTAATACAAATGCCAATACAAGTGCTAAAAATCTTTTATTCATACTTGTCCTCCTTAAATTTGTGATGCCTTATTTTTTATACGACACCAACTTTGCTTTTTAGATTATGTCAACCAATCAGTCTATATTGATTAGTAACACCAAATAAAACGTCAGTTCACATAATCTTGCAATACAGTTATTCTATCATAGTTTCTTGTGGTTTTGTGCAATGTTGCAGAGTCGTAAATATCTGTAATGTGTCTGTAATGGTGTAATATATGATATTTACATAATATTGTGGTCAAGCCTATAAGAATCAACACTCTTTTTAAAAATAATACATAAAATAACATTACAGAAGCAAATGGAAGGAATTTGAAGAAGATAGTTATTTGTTGAAACTTTGTGGTTTATCCATTAGAATTGAATTATATAGGTTGCGTGATTTGGCGCTGTATTTTGGATGGGGGAAAATTTATATGAAAATCAGTTTTGAAAAAGCAGTGACTATTACTATTATATTGATCGTTCTGGTATCATCTTTTAATTTATACAGTCAGTATATTGGTATTTTTAATATAAACAAACCAGATATAGAAGTTGTAGAGAGTAGGAAAAGTCTAGATTTGCGTTTTTATACTTCTACCATAAAACCAGATAATCTTTATAGTACTGGTGAATTCGATAAAGCGCGTGATGAATATTTAAAGCTTGCTTTTAGTGATACAACCAATACAGAACAAAAGGCATATGTAACTTTTAAACTAGGAATGAGTTACTACTATTTAAAGGACAATGAAAAAGCAGTGAATGCTCTTTTAAAATCTATTGAGTATAGATCTGATAATGCGAAGGTATATAACAATCTTGCAGTAATTTTTCAAAAAATGGGCAAAATAGAAAAGGCCATAGAATATGAAAAAAAAGCTTTGGATGTATTGCCAGTTATAGAGTACATGTACAATCTGGCAAAAATATATGAACATGATGGTGAATATCAAAGTGCTGTAAAGCAGTTTTATGCTGTGAGCAAGGGTGTTTATAATATGACTTTAGTAGATCCTATAAAAATACAAAACAGAATGTATAGTCTTATGGGAAGTAAAAACATTGAGGATTATAGTGATGATAAGCCTGTAGTGGCTTTGCGACTCAAGGATCCTCTGGATGTGCTGGTCATTGATGAAGGTGACATGGATATAAAGGATATTAATTTTAATATCAAGGTCTCAGGAAGTGAAACAAAGTCATTGACTTGCTCTTATAATATAAAGGAAAACGATCCATACAATCTGATTAAATCTGTGAGCTGGGAAATAGAAAAGGATAATAAGGTTATCTATAAAAGCAAAAATGGTTCCATCCGAGTTAATGTAGAACAGGGGAGAGCCTATAGTATAAATCTTAATGTACATTATAAAGGAAATAAGACTAAAGAAAGAAGCACTCAAATACTGATCACTCCTACTGGATATAAGACCAACTTTAAAAGCAGTGAGATCGTTCGGACGGAGGATCAAAAGACCAAATGGTATAACGCTGCTATCTATGAGCAGGTTTTTGAGACTAGCTTTAAGATTACCACAAAAGGCTACTATGATAGGTTTAATGTAATTTGGAGAAAAAACCTGAATTCCAAGATAGAGCTGATGGAAAAGGATGTGATGGATACAGGAGGAGCTTTATATATAGTAAATGAATCAGAAATACCAGCTGGCATAGAGGCAAATCTTAGTGCTCTCTTAAATGATAAAAAATTAAAGGGAAAAACCATTAGCATAAAGTTTTGGGCCAGAAAAATTACGAGTAAAGAAAATATGAAGGTTATTATGAGAGTTGATAATAAGGCAAAGGTATTTGATGATTTTGACCTCATATATAGATGGAAGCAGTTTGACATGACTTTGCATATCCCAGAAAAGTGTAAAGACCTGACCTTCGCGCTGACCATTGGACAGGATGAAGAGGTAAAGATGGATGGATTTATTATTACTGTTTTAGATTAATAAAGTACCAGGAAGTTTTATAAAATGAATCTCCCTGGTACTTTTTACTTTAATTTGTGTTTATTGTTAATTCTTCTGTAGAGATTTTTAGTCTATTGTAGTCTATCATTTCTGCTTTGCCTGTGTCGGATATTTCTATTGTTAGTTTGTCATTGCTTTGAAGCTGATTTTTTAGCTCTATTGATATGATTCTTTTATTTTCGCTTAATGTTATTTTATCATTGGAGCTTGGATAGTAGCCTGCTCCTGTGAGGGCAAACCAGTTTATAGAAGGTTCACTAACATCGATTTCTTTGCTAAAGCTCAAGGTGACTATTTTGTTTTCTATGTTTATGGAAGATGCAATAATCTCGAGCGCTGGAGCATTTCCACTTATTCCTGCAAATTCAAGTTTTCTGTAGTTTGTATTCAATGTTTTACCTTGATAATCTGTGACTGCGCTGCTGCTGAGCTCGTATACGCTTCCGTCAGATAATCCTGAGTTGTTGGCATTTAAATACAGACTTATTTGAGTTTTATCATTGTTAGCTATTTTTTTTGAAATAATAAAGCTTGTGGAGGAGCCGCTTCCTGATATTTTTCTTATAGTATAGCTAGCTGTATCGCCATTGGACACTGGCTCGCTAAAGGTTACATTGATCATATGGCGGTTTACTGGGGTTACTTCTACCAGTTGCGGAGCTTCGTTGGCGATATCTATACCGTAGAAATCTTTATAATAGGTATAGTCTGAGTCATTTTTCATTTGTATTGAATTATAGCCTGCGCCGTCCTTTATCGTGGATCTTGGAGTCAAGGTGTATTGCTTTCCTTCTATTAAAGAAGTTCTAAAATACAAGGTTACGGTACTTACTACATCATTTTGTTCTGCGGATATTTTATCTATTGTTACTCCGCTTATGGAGAAGGAACTTGTAGTTAAGCCTGTCACTGGCTCAGAGAATGTAACTTCCAGAGCCGTGCTGTTTATTGGATTGGCATCTTGAATTCTCGGAGCTTGCTTTGTTTTGCTTGTTCCTGCAAATGCACTCACTTTTGCATCTGTTTGCAATCTGTCAAAGTCTCCGATTTTTAGTTCGTAAACTTTTCCGGATGTGAAAAGTACAGGGATCGTAGAGGCGGTAGTTTTAAACTGTACTCTTACTGTGCTTTTGCCATCCACAAAGAATTTCTTATACTGTAGTCCAGCTGGAGGGGAGAAATATTTATCATTTTCTGTAGCGATGATCACTGACATAGCTGTTAATTCTTCTTCTGTCAGGTCCGTGTCAAAAACCAAGTCAATGGTGCAGGAATCTATGGTGACTATTGTTTTGAGTGAAGCAATACGTTCACTGGTATTTCCCGTACCCATAAAGAATTTCTTTGAGATTGCATCATCAGTAGATATTTCAATTCCAAAGCTATCTGTGAGATTTCTTATGTCTATGGAATAAAGCTTGCCGCTAATTTGTCCGGCAGTCTGCAAGGTTACAATTTTGCCAGTGCTATCTAATGTAGCTTTTGTGGGAGATCCCAGGTTGTTATCAAATAAGTAGTTGGAAGTGTTTTCTGCACTGGTTTTTTCAACTCTTTTGTTGAAAGTGATGATTACTGCATTTGTACTGCTGCTGGCAGTGAAATTTAGTGGCGTAGCATTTTCGGACATTCCGCCAAACTGTGAGGTATAGTAGTCTATCATGTTTCCGAAAAGGTCAGGAATTCCTGATATTCCTATGGTGTATAGTGTTCCAGATGTTTGTTTTGAGGTCAAAAGGTTTACTATTTTTCCACTGTCATCCAACACTGCCTTGAGCACTTCAAGTCCTTTATCGATAGAGTAATTTGAACTATCCTCAGCAGCTGTTCTATCAATTTTTTCTGAGTATCTTATCATGATTTCATTGCTGGCTATTACCAAAGCAGTGGCTCTAGGTTTTGTGGAGTCCCCAGCTGAACCTGTAATTCTTCTTTCATGCCTGTCCATGTATACACCATATTTATCGGATATGTTTTGAACAGTTATTTTATATAATACGGAAGCTGATTGTTCTGTAGTGGTCAGCTTTACTGTTTTTCCGTCTTCTTGTAGCCTTGCATCTGTCACAGCTATTTTGTCTATGGAATAGTTTGCAGAATTTTCAGCGGTGACTTCATTGACTTTTTTGCTAAATACTATTGAAATTGTTTTGTTTGATTCTGAAATCAAAGATACGATGTATGGTTTTGAGGTGTCTCTGGGGATTCCTGCAAATTTATATTCATATGTGTCCATCCTATTGCCAGATACATCTGTTACATTTTGTACTGTGATCCAGTAGAGATATCCGTCAGTTTGGCTTTTTTCTGTGGTAAGTATTACTTTTTTTCCTGTTGTATCAAGCTTAGCTTGTAATATAGGTAAATCGTTTTGAATCACATAATTCGAACTGTTTTCTGCTGTAGTTTTATCCACCTCTTCACTGTAAGTTACGATGAGCTCATTGCTGTCGGTGACTTCTACAGTGGCTGTTGGTTTGGTCACATCCTTTGAAGGAGCAACATATGTAGTTTCATAGTCTTTCACTGCTAGATTGTTGGTAGGTATTAGTGTATTTATTTTTAGGTTATATTTATTAAAGGCTATTGCATCAGAAGTAGTAATATCTGTGATATTGTTGTTGCTGCTTACTGATGTCACATTTAGCTTTGAATGATCTTTTTCGTTGATTATTTCTATATCATTTTTATTTATTACAATGTTTTGTTCAAATTCTATTTGAAGTTTGTTGTTATTTACTACTTTGAAGGATTTCACGCCTACTGGTGTAGTGGCTATTTTGAAGCCTGCTTTTAAAGCACTCTCTGCAGTCACTGTATTTTCTTCTATCATCTGATCGATCAGTTTTTTACCAGAGCCTTTGATTTCGGTGTTTAAAGCGTTGTATATTGCTATAGCAACATCATTTATGGTGAAATTGGTTAATTGATCAATAGCGGCCGCGCTTTGTATAATTTTTAGCTGCTGCGCTTTTACTAAGGTGTTTGCATATTCAAAGTCTATATTTTGCTTGTAGCCCAGTGTTTCTAACATGGTTTTATAAAAACTCTTACCATTGATTTTATTAGATGGGGCGAAGTTGCCGTCTGGTTGTCCCACCCAGCCAAGATGAGGATTGTTTTTTGCATATCCAAGGTATGCTTTTGCCCAATCCAGTGTATTAGAGTCTTTAAAGTTCGTATCAAATGCCTCGGAGCCTGCGGACATGTAGAGGCCTTTGAGTCTAAGAAAAATGATTAAAGCCTGAGCTCGATTCGGCGTAGTAGCAAGGTACTTAGAGGTAATGCCCGTAGCATCAGAGCCAATAAGTATACCTAATTCTCGACAAGCCGTAGCTTCTTTACCAATGCTGTCAGCGCTGACAGAACTGAAGGGGATGGATGAAAAAAGAATGAAAAAGGTTAGGAAAATACATAAAATTTTACGTTTCGACAAAAGTATCGCCTCCTGAAAGTTATTAGCAATCACGAATGACTAATCACGAATCTCTAAATTGAGCAGGCCTTTGTAGGGAACGGTCCTTGACTGTTCAGCTCCCCAGCGCCCAACCCAAACTTAGCGATTAGCGATTCGTAATTATAGATTATATTATGTCATCTTTTAGCAGGAAAAACAATATTTGTACAGAATATATATAATGATTAAAAGATTTTCAATGAAATAGACGAGTGCATGACCAATTTGTTCCAAGACTAACATAACTATGTAGAATTTAAGGAGGAAATTATGAGAGGTTTGTCGAAAAAGTCGATTTTTGTCAGTTTACTATGCGTAATGTTTTTGTTCTGTAATATATATGCAGATACAGATTCATCCGAATTTACAGATATAAAAGGTCATTGGGCTGAGAAGTACATAATAAATGTTGTAGACAATGGGTATATGAATGGAGTTTCCACTACTAAGTTCAACCCTGACACTGATATGGAAAACTACGATACAATAGTAGCTATTGCCAAGCTCCTTGAGGCAGATAAAGAAGACTTAGCTTCCATTGAAGCAAAGTTTGTAGGCAATCTTAAGAAATATTTAGTTCCAGTAAACATTTCTAAATATGCAGCATTTTGTATAGAAAAAGGGATTATAAGTGAGTATGATTTGGAAGCTTTTCAAAAAAACAAACTGACTAAGAAAAAGGATGTTTGTATGTATCTTGGAAAGGCTTTTGGCGTGAAGACTGAAAAAGCTAGTCCTACAAAGCTAGGATATAAGGATGCACTTTTTATTGGAGATATATATGTACCTCACATAGAATTTCTGATAAACAATGGGATTTTAGACAATCCGTCTATTTTTGGAGGCAACTTCAATCAAGGGGATACAGTAAAGAGAAGTTCTTTTGCTAAACTTATAGATATGGCAAGTCAAGTATATGCAAGAAAAGGTTCCACTACTGGGGCTGTTACTGTCGGAGATGTCAAGATAGATAATAATGGAAGTCAAGTATTGGTACCTGGAAACTCATTACAAGGGTACTTTGTACAATCAAGACCTGAATTTCAAAATTTTGATATGAAATTGAGAGAAAATGGAGTACCAGGGCAAACCAAGACTTATAATGTAACAACTGATATCAAGTGTACCATAGATGGTAAATCTATTAATTTTTGGGAGTTTAAAGATGGAGATCTTTTGACACTAGTTTTAGCAGATGGAAAAGCTACCAGGATTAATGGTGAAAGCAAACAAAAAACCATAGTAGGAGTATTGACAAATACTGAGCAAGGGGAAAAAACCTATATAACAATAGATCTAGCTGGGGATGTAAAAAAACTTTTAGTCGACGCTTCATCTAAGATCACAAAGGATGGATACGCAGTAAATGTAGAAGGTCTAAAAAAAGGCAACAGGATTGAGGCTGTGTGCGAATATGACAAGGTTATAGAAATAAAAGCAAAAAGCCAGAAAGCTACGGCAAAGGGTGTCATACAATCCATTACTTATAGCTTGTCAAAGCTTCCAGCTATTATCGTAAAGGATGCGGTGACAGGAGAAAATGGAGAATATTCAATTTCAACTGAGATAAGTAAGGATAATGTGATAATAATGGGTACGCTTTCTGATGTTTACAGCCTAAGACCTGGTATGAATGTTAGTCTTGATATTGAGAATGAAGAGATATTAAGAGTTGTAACAATAGAGAAGACTAGCGAAGCAGTAAAATTTGACGCTACTATAAAAGAAATAAATATAAACCTTGCGCTCATAACAGTGGAGATAATTGATATTACGCAACAAACAGCTGTCCAAAAGAAAGTTTTCTTTCATAAAGCTGTTATTAGAGATTTTAAAGATTTGAATGCTATAGACATGAGTAGTTTGAAGGTGGGAGACAGATTAATTATAACAGGCATGGAAGAGTTAGAAGGTATAGCTGCTGAAAGTGTCCTTGTTATCAGATAGTGAAGAATGACTTTACCGCCAATCTTTTTTTGTTGTACAATATTGAAAGCAAGATATGGGTTTGATATAATATTGTTAGAGGTGTTAAATATGGATGATAATAAGATTTATGATATGTTTGAGAAGATTTACATTGAGTTGACTAGTTTTAAGCAAGACATGTCAGAATTTAGAGATGAAACCAATAAAAGGCTTACAAAACTAGAGATCGGTCAAGAGCAAATGAATGACAAAGTATCAGAAGCTTTTGAAGCAATCCATACTTTAGCAGAGACAAATGATAGGCAACATGAAGAGATCATGAAAGAGCTTAGGGGCGAGATTAATGTAGTGGAGTTCGCGGTGAAAAGGCTTGTAAAATAGTACATACTGAAGATTGGCTTTATTGCCAATCTTTTTTGCTATATGCAGGAAAAATTCGTCACATAAAGAATATATTCTATGTAAATACTTTATTTAGTATAAAAGAATTGGAGGAATAATCATGGATTATAGAGCTAAGTATGAAAGTTGGATGAAAAGTGAAGTAATAGATGAAGCTACAAAAAAAGAATTGGCAGATATAGCTGACGATCATAAGGAAATCGAAGATCGGTTTTATAAAGATTTAGCCTTCGGCACAGGAGGCCTTAGGGGTATACTTGGTGCTGGTACAAATCGTATGAACAAATACATCGTAGCTAGGGTTACTCAAGGGTTGGCCAACTATATTTTAAAGCAAAAAATAGTGAATCCATCTGTGGTGATCGCCCACGATTGCAGACGATTTTCTAGGGAATTCACTATGGAAGTAGCACGAGTTTTAAATCGCAATGGCATAAAAGCATATGTCTTTGATGAACTTCGCCCTACGCCGCTGCTTTCCTTTGGCGTAAGATACCTTAAGGCTACTGCTGGCATTGTAGTGACTGCCAGCCACAATCCACCTAACTACAATGGTTACAAGGTTTATTGGAGTGACGGTGCCCAGATCGTTTCCCCAATGGCGGATGATCTAATCAGCGAGATAAATTCTATTGAAGACTTTTCAAGCGCAATATCCGCTGATGAATCTGAAATATCAGATAAAATGCTATTTCATTCGATAGGTAAGGAAATAGATGATGCTTTTATAAAAGAAGTAAAGCAAATGTCTCAAAACCCTGATGTCATAAGAAAAGTGGCTGGGACAGCCGATGATTTTTCCGTAGTATATACTCCACTTCATGGAACAGGCAACAAGCTAGTAAGAAGAGCTCTTTCTGAGCTGGGCTTTAAAAATGTAGCCATAGTGAAGGAGCAGGAGCTACCTGATTCAGAATTTTCCACAGTGAAATCTCCAAACCCTGAGGAGCACGAAGCTTTTACCCTTGCAATAAAACTTGCAAAGGAAAAAAATGCGGATATCATTATAGGCACAGACCCAGACTGTGATAGGGTTGGGGCAGTGACGAAAAATCTAGAAGGAGCGTATCAAGTGCTTACGGGTAATCAGACTGGAGCTTTATTGATACACTATATTCTCACAAGTCTCAGTGAAAAAGGGAAGCTAACGCCAAAGAGTACCATCATAGACACCATCGTTACAGGAGATTTGGGTGCAGTTATTGCTCGGAGTTTTGGAGTAGGGGTGGTATCTACCCTCACAGGTTTTAAAAATATAGCAGTTCAAATAAAGGAATTTGAAGAAACAGGTCGACGGGAGTATGTATTTGGCTATGAAGAAAGCTATGGATATTTGCCAGGAGATTTTGTCAGAGATAAAGATGGAGTTACAGCATCTATGCTCATATGTGAGATGGCTGCTTGGTATAAAAGTCAGGGAAAAACTTTATACGAAGGGCTTTTAGGGTTATATGAAAAGTATGGTTGCTATTATGAAGGCGCTGTATCTATTGCATTCCCAGGCAAAGACGGAATGGAGACAATGGAAAGATTAACAGGGAACTTAAGAAAAAATCTTTTGACTGCGTTGGGTTGTAGGAAAGTTATAGAGGTTAGAGATTACCTCAATTACGAAGGTGAACTTAAGCTGCCTAAAGAAAATGCGCTATATTATTTATTTGAAGATAAATCATGGTTTTGCGTAAGGCCTTCAGGAACAGAGCCAAAGCTTAAGCTGTATTATTCTGTTCTTGGGAAAGACTTAGTGGACAGTAAGGCTAAGCTTGAAGTTTTTATGAATGATGTAAGTGATTTATTAAAATCAATACCATCGTAGCACGCTATATTTTCAACTTTTTAGAGGAAATATAAACTGTATGTTGAATATATACCTTACTGATAACTATTTAGGAGGAGTAAAAATGGATAACGAGAAAGTAATTATAAGGCTTAGAATGAGTGCACATGAAGCACACTACGGTGGTCACTTGGTAGACGGAGCTAGAATGTTAGGACTTTTTGGCGACGTAGCTACGGAGCTTTTAATCAGAAATGACGGAGATGAAGGACTTTTCTGTGCATATGATAACGTGCAATTTTTGGCACCTGTATATGCAGGAGACTATATTGAGGCAGAGGGTTATATAGAAAAGCTAGGAAACACATCAAGAAAGATGGTGTTTGAAGCAAGAAAAGTAATTCAAGCAAGAACGGACATAAACGAATCAGCAGCAGAAGTAATAACAGAGCCAATCATCGTATGCAAAGCAAGCGGTACTTGTGTAGTACCTAAGGATAAGCAAAGACTAGGATAGACTGGTTTATGGTGCTAAGCGGGAATGCAATAAAAATTAACGTCAATTCATGTTACAAGACCTATATTTCTAAGTTCGCTACGGATGGTATCAAAAGACTCTGGAGCAGGGCAATGTAGATGATACCATTTGCCCTACGCTTCACTAAGAAATATTACGGTCTTTTCACAAAATTTCCTTTTAATATTTATTGTATTCCCTTGGTGCATTAATTACCATTATGACTTTGGTTATATTTGCTTTCTAAGTTGAATATAAATACATTGGATAAGCTATTAGCTTAGAAATAAGCCAACTTTCAGTTGGCAGCTATAGAGAAAAAACGATTGTAAAGAATTTTAGGGGGTAAATACCAATGGAAAAATTAATTATTACGGCTTGTCTTACGGGAGCAGAGGTTACGAGAGAGCAGCAGCCAAATCTGCCAATCACGCCAGATGAGATTGCGCAGGCGGCTTATGAAGCATGGGAGGCAGGAGCGTCCATCGTTCACGTACATGCAAGAAAAGAAGACGGAACACCTACTCAAGACAAAGAAATATATAGAGAAATCAAAGAAAGAATCGCTGAAAAATGTGATGTTATATTTCAACCATCAACAGGTGGAGCCGTATGGCATTCAAAAGAAGAAAGAATACAGCCAGTACTTATAAAGCCTGAGATGGCATCACTAAGCACAGGCACTTGTAACTTTGGTCCTGATGTTTTCATGAATACAGAGGAATATATGGAATCCTTTGCAAAGATCATGATGGAGCATGGAGTAAAGCCAGAGATAGAAATATTTGAAAAAGGCATGATAGATAATGCACTGAGATTAGTGAAAAAAGGCCTTTTGAAAATGCCTATACATTTTGACTTTGTATTGGGCGTCCCAGGAGCAATGCCAGGAGACCCAAGAGACCTTATGTATTTAGTAAATAGCATTCCAAGTGACTGCACATGGACGGTAGCAGGAATAGGCAGACACGAGCTACCACTAGCAGTGATGGCAATAGTAATGGGAGGCCACGTAAGAGTGGGCTTTGAAGATAATGTATTTTACTCAAAAGGCGTAGTAGCAGACTCAAATGCCCAATTAGTGGCAAGAATAGCAAGAATAGCAAAAGAATGCGGCAGAGAAGTAGCGAAACCAGATGAAGCGAGAAAAATACTTGGACTATAACCCAGGACTGTAGGGGCGGACGACTCTGTCCGCCCGCTCCGAAGTTCAACTCCCCAACGAATTTATTCAGGAGGTGAAATTATGCTTTTTGATTCTAATATAAGCGTTGCAGTTCGATGTATGGATTGTGGTGTGTTTCATATTCAAAATGTTACTCTTTTTGATCTTCATAAATCTGATATGCACAGCATGAGCTGCGGCTGCGGAAAAGATATTATAAGGTTAAAAAGCAAAGAATGCAAAACCTTCCATGTATATATTCCTTGTGAGATATGCAACAAGGAGCATCTTTTTACCTTTACATCAAAACAGGTGCTGACAAAAAAGATGAGAATCCTAGAATGTCCTGCAAGTCGAGCAGAATTAGCATTCATAGGCAACAGACAATTAGTAGAAGAAGTAGTAACAAAATATGAAAAAGACATAAGAGAACTCATTGACGTGTTGATATAAAACAACTTAGAAACGTAGGTCTTGTAGCATTTAACTTGACGATAATATTGGTTTTATATGGGCGGCGTGTGAAAAAATAAGTAAGGAGTGTTTTTGATGAAACTATTTATTGATACAGCTAATGTTGAGGAGATAAAGATAGCAAATGACTGGGGCGTTATATGCGGTGTTACCACCAATCCCTCGCTGATAGCAAAAGAAGGAAGAGACTTTAAACAAGTGGTGGAAGAGATAGTTTCAATGGTTGACGGTCCCATAAGTGCTGAAGTTATAAGCCCAATAGGCTCTGAAATGGTGAAAGAGGGTATAGAACTAAGTGCTATAAATAAAAATATCGTGATTAAAATTCCAATGTGTGAAGAAGGCCTAAAAGCAGTAAAAGAGCTTCATAAAAGAGGAATTAAAACAAATGTAACCCTTATTTTTTCAGCTTCTCAAGCGCTTCTTGCAGCGCGTGCAGGAGCTAGCTTCGTAAGTCCATTTGTAGGCAGACTTGATGATGTAGGTCAAAATGGCATGGACTTAATAAGAGATATTGTTGAAATTTTTGACATACACGAGATAGATACACAAATAATAACTGCAAGCATAAGGCATACTATTCATGTAACAGATGCAGCGTTGGCTGGAGCGCACATAGCTACAGTGCCTTTTGATATATTAAAAAAAATGATAAAGCATCCACTTACAGATGCAGGAATAGAAAAATTCACCAAAGATTGGAGGACTTATCTTGATAGATAGAGATTTAGCATTGGGTCTGGTGAGAGTCACTGAGATAGCAGCATTAGAGTGTTCAACCTACATGGGTAGAGGTGATAAGAACATAGCAGATCAGGCTGCAGTAGACGGAATGAGAAAAATGTTCGACACTTTGAGCATTGATGGAATAGTTGTAATAGGCGAGGGAGAGCTGGACGAAGCGCCCATGCTTTATATTGGGGAAAAAATTGGAAGGCAAGAGCCGGGAAATATCCAGGTTGATATAGCAGTAGATCCAGTAGATGGAACAAACGCAGTAGCAAAGGGACTTCCAAATGCTATATCTGTAGTAGCTGTGGCTGAGCGGGGTTGCCTGCTCCATGCACCAGATATGTATATGGATAAAATAGCAGTAGGTCCAAAAGCAGCAGGAGTTGTGAGACTAGATGCCCCTGTAGAAGAAAATCTAAAAAACATCGCAAAAGCTTTGAAAAAAGATATAAAAGATATTACAGTAACAATGCTTGAGAGAGAAAGACATGAAGGCTTAGTAAATGAAATTAGAAGAGTAGGATGCCGCATAAAGCTTTTCAAAGAGGGTGACGTTGCAGCAGCAATAGCAACCTGCTTTGACAAAACAGGTATAGATGTCATGATGGGTATTGGGGGAGCGCCAGAAGGAGTTATAGCAGCAGCAGCTTTGAAATGTTTAGGCGGCGACTTCCAAGGCAAATTAGTACCAGCCAATGAAGAAGAACTTAAAAGATGTACTGAAATGGGCATATGTGATATAAACAAGGTTATAACAATTGATGAAATGGTAAAAGGTGACGACATATTTTTTGCAGCTACAGGCATATCAGATGGAGAACTTTTAAAAGGTGTTTTACATATGAGCGATGATGTTACAATCACTCACTCTGTGGTTATGAGATCAAAAACAGGCACTATCAGATTTGTAGAGGCAATGCATGACATGCGCAAAAAGCCTAAATACTTCTCACATATCTAACATCAGTGATGATGCCATCGGTGATGGTCAAGTTGACATCCATTGATTCATATCATATAATATTTCAGACTATACAGATTTGTGATTTTAAATTAAAATCACAAATCTGTAATTGATTTTATCTAATCTTCTAAAACCACTCAAGAATATAACCATAGAAAAATGGAAATTAATATAATATTATTATAAAAAGTAAGGTGTGAGAAATTGAAGGAATTAATGAAAAAAACCATGGCTGACTTAAGAGAGATGGCTAAGGCCATGGACATAAAAAGCTACTATAAATATAAAAAGGATGAGCTAGTAGTAGAAATACTAAAAAAGATAGACGAGGCCAGAATAGCCCAAGGAATACAAAAGCCAGAAACGGTAGAGGCAATTGAACCTGTAACGGCTGAAGAACCTATAACGGTTGAAGCTGTGGAGGCCAACAAACCGATTCCTGTAATTGCCGTAGGGGCGGACGACTCTGTCCGACCGAAGCCTATACAGCCAAAAGATTCTTCCCCACCAGCTGTAATCCCTCTTGAGGAAATAAAAATAAATGTTGATCCACCAAGAGAACCAGAACCTGTGATATCCGCAGTGATAGAAGAGCCAGAAGAAACGCCACTGACAGAGGAAGAGAAAAGAATACTTCAAAGCAAAGACATCGCCCAAGGAGGCAAAGCAGACGGAATACTTGAAATTTTACCTGATGGATTTGGATTTTTAAGATCGGATAACTACCAGTCAGGAGATAGGGATATATATATATCACCTTCACAAATCAGAAGATTCAATCTGAGAACCGGAGATAAAATCACAGGAATAACAAGACCACCAAAAGAAGGCGAAAAGTTTCAAGCCCTTTTATATGTTCAGGGAGTAAATGGAGATAACCCTGAGTCAGTAAGAAGAAGACCGAACTTTGACACGTTGACGCCAATTTATCCAAACAAAAGAACCAAATTAGAAAGCAATCCAAAAGATCTTGCGCCAAGGCTGATAGATTTACTTGCACCTATTGGATTAGGACAAAGAGGACTTATTGTTTCACCTCCAAAAGCAGGAAAAACAATTCTTTTAAAAAAAATCGCCAACAGTATCACTACAAACTATCCTAATATAGAACTTATCGTTTTATTAATAGATGAAAGACCTGAAGAAGTGACAGATATGAAAAGGTCTATTAAAGGTGATGTCATTTCATCCACCTTTGATGAAATGCCAGATCACCACTGCAAAGTGGCTGAAATAGTGCTAGAGCGCGCAAAAAGATTGGTAGAACAAAAAAAAGATGTTGTCATTCTTATGGACAGCATAACAAGACTTGCAAGAGCCTATAATTTAACAATATCTCCAACAGGAAGAACTTTATCTGGAGGATTAGATCCAGGCGCATTATACAGACCAAAGAAGTTTTTTGGAGCTGCAAGAAATATAGAAGAAGGCGGCAGTCTTACAATACTGGCCACAGCTTTGGTTGATACAGGAAGCAGAATGGATGATATGATATATGAGGAATTCAAAGGTACAGGAAACATGGAGCTGCATCTAGATAGAAAACTATCAGAAAAAAGAATATTCCCAGCAATAGATATGAACCGATCAGGTACAAGAAGAGAAGAAATGCTTTTAACCACCAGAGAATACGATGCAGTAATGAAAATAAGAAGAGCATTCGGCAACGGCTCCAACTCAGATACAGCTGAAAACCTCATAAGCATGTTAGAAAAAACCATGACAAATGAAGACTTTATAGATGCAATTAAAAAGTGGTATGTGAGGGAATAGCATAGGAAAAAACATTTGCCAATAATTTTTTCCTATGCTATAATGAATAAGCTATAAAAAAAGAAAAATCTATTTAATATATAGAGTTCGGGGAAAGAGGTGAATAAGATGCAAGAAGGAATTCATCCAAATTACAGTGAAGCAACAGTTAAATGTGCATGCGGAGAAACTTTTACTACAGGTTCTGTTAAAAAAGAAATTAAAGTAGAAATATGCTCAAAATGCCATCCTTTCTTTACTGGAAAGCAAAAGCTTATTGACACAGGCGGAAGAGTTGACAGATTTAAAAAGAGATTTAATCTTAAAGAAGTAGAAGTAAAAGAAGTAGAAGTAAAAGAAGGCGAATAATATTCGTCTTCTTTTGTTATGCGGGGGGAATAACATGGGTAAACTATATTTCAGATACGGTGCTATGAACAGTGGAAAATCTACAAATCTTCTTCAAGTTGCCTATAACTATGAGGAAAGAGGAATGAAAGTTGTAATACTAAAACCAATGACAGATACAAAAGGCGGAAATTCAATCACTTCAAGGTTGGGCGTTATTAGGGATGTGGATTTACTCTTGTCGGGAGAAAAAAATGTATTTGATGAAATAGAAAGCTATGAAAGACAACATGGAAAAATACATTGCGTTTTAGTAGATGAAGTACAATTTTTCAAAACACATCAAGTAGATCAACTTTTCAAGATATCAGTAATGATGGATATTCCAGTTATATGCTATGGACTTCGAACAGACTTTTTGATGAACGGATTTGAAGGAAGCGAGAGAATGCTCCTACTTGCCCATAGTATAGAAGAGTTAAAAACTATTTGCACCTGCGGTAAAAAAGCTCTTTTAAACGGAAGAAAAATAAATGGAAAATTTGTTTTTGAAGGACAGCAAATAGCCATAGACAATCAAGATAATGTAGAATACCAATCATTATGCCCAAAATGCTATTTTCAACTTCAGAAAGAATACATAGTGAAATAATTTTCAAAAAAATTACCAAATTACAAATTTTATATTTGGAGAAACTAAATACGAAAAGTACATAGATATAAAAATCTATGTACTTTTTTAAATAGGATTTGTCTAAGTTTGAAATCGGAGGGATGTTTATGAAAAAATTCCTATCCATCCTGTTGATATTTATTTTATGCCTAAGTTTTAGCGCTGTTTTTGCACAAAGCATGGAAAGTGTAAAAGTTATTGAAAAGCAACTAATAGATCAAACAGAAAAGCTAAATACAAACTTAAAAATCCCTCAAATAGAAGGGATGGAAAATAAGGTGCTTCAAACCAAATTAAATGCGGAATTTATGAGAACTATCATACAGTTCAAGAATGAAGTGCAAAAGCAGACAAATGAAGGAGAAAGATTTCCTTATGAAGCAGTTGCCACCTACTTTGTATCTTATAACGAAAATAATGTCTTAAGCCTCACAATTGAGCTATATTCCTATACCGGAGGAGCCCATGGAATGACTATAAGAAAATCCTATAATATAAATTTAAAGAACGGTAAAAATCTACAACTAAACGATTTATTCAAAAAAGATTACAATTATCAAGATGTTATAAACAAAGAAATCAAGAAACAAATAGATGCAGCTCCTGAAGGCTATTATTTCAAAGACGAATTCAAAACAATAAAAGCTGATCAACCCTATTATTTAAAAAACCAAGGGATTGTTATTTATTTTGATCTTTATGAAATTGCGCCTTATGTGACAGGATTCCCAGAATTTTTGATACCCTATGAATTGGTTAAGGATGGGCTAATAAAATAAATATTTATGGTGCCAAGCTAAGCTTGGCACCATAAATATTTATTCAAATTCAATTCTATTCCTACCATTATTTTTGGCTTTATATAAGGCATCATCAGCTCTTTTAAACAAATCATCCAGGGTGTCATCTTTTTTATATATTGTTATTCCCAAACTTATTGTGATATGGCCTGCTTCTACGAATTTGTTTTCGTCTATCCGACTTCTTATTTTTTCTGAAAGCTCCATAGCTCCTTCTAAATCTGTGTTAGGAAGGGCTATGAGGAATTCTTCCCCTCCAATTCTAGCAAAAACATCACTAGATCTTATATTATCAGAAATAATTTTAGTGATTTCTTTTAAAACTAAATCTCCTACTCCGTGGCCAAAGGTGTCATTTACTTTTTTGAAATGGTCTATATCAAATGTTATTATAGATAAGTTTTTGGGATAACGAACAATGTCATTTAACACTTTATTTAGGAACCCATATAGAAAAGCTCTGTTATATATTCCTGTTAAAGAATCATGGTTTGCTGCGATTTCTAAATTTTTTTGCACATAACTTCTTAATAATACGATGATTACAATTATTAAAAATATATTTACAAGGAAAACCATGAGAATAAGATTAAAATGTAAAATTTTCCTTTCTGATTCAAATTGAGCATTATCTACTGCAGTGTTAGATTCTCTCCATATTATTTCACTTTGAACCATAATCGCTTGTTGGCTCAGGGGTGTGAAGTTTTGTCTATGACTGGCTACAAGAATTTTCATTTCAATCCATGAGGCAGATAATTTATCAAAAGAGTCCGTGTATTTACCTACTTTGGCCCATTTGGAATTGCCTAGTTTTTTAATTAAATCGTCGGTGCTTTTCATTTGCTGGTCGCTTTTAATATTGTTTTCTATTGATTGGCTAAGTTCTAACTTTGCAATTCTTTGAATTGATCCTCTTATAACTCCTGTATGGTTGATCATTTTAGCATCCTGTTGAATGCTTTTAGTTAGAATGAGGATAAAAAGAGAACTTAAACATAAGAATATCATTAGCACAACTGAAATACCAACAAGCAAATTAGACTTATTACGCATGATTCACCTCTTATATAAGATATTTACGTTATTTTATCATATTATACCGAGATTTGGTAGATATATGGTGTTATATTTTGTCAGAAAATGAAAATGAGTAAGTGGTGAATTCACCACTTACTCATTCAATTACATTTATTTAGTTAGGTCTATAGATCCTAATATCACATGTGCAAGACCGAAGCCTAGCAGTGCAGCTCCAGCTAGCGGCAACATATCCTTTTTGTGCATCCCATGTTTTTTCATATCTACTACTCTTAGGACTGAACCTGTAGCCATAACTGCGGTACCAAGTACAGTGGGGATTAATCCTTCTTTCATGAAAACCCTCCTTAAAAATGAAGAATGTAATATTAAGTTTCACTTATTACATTCTATTTATCCAAAGGCTTCAAAAGTAAATATTTCCTTTTATTTTTTGTCGTGTTTAAAAATTTTCATAGCCTCAATGATAGCTTCAACATTGGCAGACCGGGCGTCAGTCCTTATGGAATACATTTCGTCAACTATAGGTTTTCCAAAGCTGTCGTAATGGTGATCATCATTATAAACCTTAACAGGAATTTTTTCATTTTTATCTGTCATCTTTTTCACTCCCTAACATTATTATGTGGTGTCAGGTAGAAGATATACGGCTATTAATGAATATATTGAATTAGAATTGTCAATATGCTAATATTATTAGAATAATTGAATAATTATAAGTAAAGGATAGGCACGCCTGTCCTAATAATCGGAGGAATTTAATGGTTGTTGTTTTGATGTTGCTCGTTTCGTTTTTTATGGGGTCCATTCCTGTGGGATACTTGATTGTGAAGAGAGTAAAAGGTGTGGATATTAGAGCTTTTGGAAGTGGGAATATTGGGTCTACCAATGTTAAGCGTATTGCTGGAAATAAGGTTGCTAAATTGACACAAATGTTTGACGTATTAAAAGGTACAATACCAGTAGGAATTGCATTTTTAATTGCAAATTCATATAGCCTTCCTATTTCAAAGGATTTATTTGTCTCAATTGTTGCACTTACTGCAGTGATTGGACATTGCTATACTCCGTTTTTAAGGTTCAATGGAGGCAAAGGAGTAAATACAACCTTAGGAGCTTTTATTTTAGTTGCTCCTGTACCGGTACTCGTTGGATTTGTTACTTATATGATAATGAAGATTTTTGTAGAAGTTGTGTCTGTAAGATCAATGACAGCAGCAGCAAGTCTTACAATAACAGCATTAATCCTGCGACTGCCTACAGCGATAACAATATCCATAGTTCTAGTTACAGGACTGATGGTTTTAAGGCATAAGGACAATATAAAAAGATTGGTTAAAAGAGAAGAAAAATAAAGAGAATAAAGCATTGGGGACGGTTCTTTTTGCTTCAAAAAGAAGCAAAAAGAACCGTCCCCAATGCTTCTAAATCTATACTAAAATATGATATTATTGTATATGTTAACAAATACAAAACTTAGAGGTGTATTATGGATTTTAGACAAATTGAAGCATTTGCACAAGTGGTAAAGCTCAAAAGCTTTTCAAGAGCTGCTGATGCAGTTTTTCTTACTCAGCCTACCATCAGTGCGCATATAAGTTCCTTGGAAAATGAGTTAGGAATAAAACTGATAGATAGGTCCACTAAGGATGTGATCCCTACCAAGGCAGGAAAACTTTTTTATGATTATGCTGTGAACCTGATTAATATAAGGGATAATGCCATATTTAAGTTAAACGAGTATTCTGAAAAAATGTCTGGAAAGGTAGAGATCTGTTCTTCAACGGTTCCTTGTCAATACATCATGCCAGGGCTTATAAAGGGATTTATAAAGAAATATCCTAACGTAACATTTTCCCTAGATCAGATGGATACAAGAAAAGTCACAGAAAGCATATTGCAAAAGGAAAGTGAATTGGGTTTTGTAGGTTCTATGACAGAAAATGATAAGCTTGTTTATCATCATTTTATGGAGGATAGACTTGTATTGATAACACCAAATAATGAAAAGTTTACTAAAAAGAAAAGTGACACTTTAGAATTAAAAGATATAACAGATGAAAAATTTATATTAAGAGAGGCGGGCTCAGGCACAAGACAGGAGTTTGAGAAGGCATTAAAAAAAGCAGGGTTCAATCCAAAGTCTTTGAAAATAGCTGCTCTTATGAACAGCACGGAAGCGGTGAAGCAGGCAGTAAGCTTGGGTATAGGAGTTTCTGTAGTCTCCGCCATAAGTGTAGAGGATTATGTGAAGTTTGGTCTTATAAAAGCATACAATCTGGAAGGTGTAAGCCTAGACAGAGCTTTTTATCTAGTACATCATAAGAATGTTCCACTTTCGCCTCTGAGCATAGCATTTTTAAATTATTCTTTGGAGCGATAAAATAAAAAAATAAATGTAACACTTCTTTGGACAAGTACATAACTTGTACTAGGACAAGGAGGTGAGAAAATGAGAGATAGCTGTTATGTAAACCAAAATTGTAATAGCAAGCCAACTAACCAATGTAAGCCACCTACAAATAAAGGCTTATTGCTAAGGGTATTTATACCTGCAGGTGCGGTAATCAATCTTCTAAACTTAATTGAAGTTAGTTCACCAAGCGGAATATGCCTAATAGTTAGAATACCACTATTAGGAGGAGACCTGAGCTTAAATGATGTAATGGACAGAGTAAAAGCTGTAGGAGGAGCTTGCGAAGTAATTAGAGAGTAATTAAAAGCATTGGGGACGGTTCTTTTTGCTTCCGTTGGAAGCAAAAAGAACCGTCCCCAATGCTTTTATATCCAGATATATATTTTTATTGGAACTGTTGGTGATACGTCATTATACATATCTACTGCCTGAACCATATATGTATATGTCTTACCAACTTGTAAACTTGTTCTATCAAAATAAGAAGGATCTTTTGTTCTTGCAATATATCTTCCATCTTTATAGATATTATATCCAATAATATCTATTTCTCTATTTCTGTTCCAAGCTAATTTAACAGTCTTTGACGTGATATTGTAACCTGATAGATTTTGGGGCCGAGATGGAGGCATTACCAAATCTAAATTGCGGCACCAACTTGCATCCATTCGAGAATATCCACCTATAACGGCTGATTGAGTGTACTGCCAAATATTCCACCCTGGCCACCCACCAAATTTCACGGGGGTATCGGTGTAATTTAGATAGTTATTAAATTCATAGTATTCAGCATTCATAAGGGGCAAGTCACTTACAGTATTAATATCAGCCGTAATCCCCCATTCTTCCCAGAAGGATCTATTTGTGTAAATCATTATTGTTCTTCCTGTGTACAATTTGAATTCATCACAAAACGTTCTAGCCCAATTTATTATTTGGGTTGGTGTCAGACCGGTTACCGTAGTATCGAGAGAGGGTTCTATGTCCAAAAGTGGTAGTAAATCCCCATAGCTATTGACACCAGCTAGATTCATAAGGCTTAATATATGGTCAGCATATCTTTTTGCCTCTATTTTTGCTTTGTTTATATCATAGTCCAGACTAGACCAGCGTGGAATATAGTAAAATCCTATAGGAAGGCCAGCTGCCTTTATTGCGACGGTGTGTTTAGCTGCCATTGGATCAATATCATATCCTTGATATAACTTGGTACCCGCTGCCCGAACATAAGCAAATCGTATACCATCATCAACAATTTTGCTCCAATCCAACTCAGGGGTATACTTGGATACGTCTGTACCTCGCACATATCCGCTGGATTCATTTGCTTTTGCCCAATATACGATTCCTGGTGATGGGGTAATATAGATTTTTACGATATTGCTATATGGGGTAAGTACACCACTTGATGTATAAGCTGCAACTTTATATTGATAAGTTCCTCCTATTTTAATTTTATCATCAACAAAAACCCTTTGGGTAACAGAAGCAATAGGAGTATTATCTCTAAGTACTTGATATCCTTTTATCGGTTCTGTTAAGCGTCCCGGTTCCCAAAATAGCATTACACTGCTTGCTGTGTTCCGCTGAACGGATAATTCTCTTGGTAATAACCGAGCAATATCGGGTGCTGCTTGTGTCATCAACATCACTCCTTCAAATATTCATATTTTTAAAATATTATGCTGTAATCCATAATTAAGAACTATTTCTCAGTTGTTTTTATTACCTCATTCATATATAATAATGAAGTAAATCCAATGTGTAAGTGAGGTATATATGAGTAATTGTAAAAGAACTAGCATAGGTGGACAGGCGGTTATTGAAGGCGTCATGATGAAAGGCGTTGAAGAGATTGCCACTGCCGTGCGTAAGCCTGATGGCGAAATAGAAATAAAAAAAGAAAAGTTAAAAGGCAATAGAAAGAAAATAGGCAAAATTCCAGTTTTAAGAGGAATTTATGCATTTGTAGATTCAATGGTCCTTGGTGTTGGATGTCTTATGTATTCTGCAGAGTTTTTTGAAGAGGAAGAAGTAAAATCTGACAAAAAGCCTAGCAAACTAGATCAGTTTATGAATGATCATGTTATAACCATAGCAGTTGTCATTTCAGTTTTATTTTCTACAGGACTTTTCATCTTGCTACCAACGGTGGTTGTTAGCTTCGCTCATAAATTAAGCAACAATTCATTTGTTCTGAATATTATCGAGGGTATTGTCAGAATCGCTATATTTTTGATATACATTCTGGCAGTTTCCAAACTTGAAGATATTAGAAGAGTGTTTCAATATCATGGAGCAGAGCATAAAACCATATTTTGTTATGAAAGTGGAGAAGATCTTACAGTTGAAAATGTAAAAAAACATGGAAGATTGCATCCGAGATGTGGAACCAGCTTTCTTTTCATTGTAATGATTGTGAGTATCTTAATGTTCTCACTTTTCAGATGGCCTAGTTTGCTTGTAAGATTGGCCACAAGAATACTTCTTTTGCCAATTGTCGCAGGACTTTCTTATGAGGTTATTAAGTGGGCAGGAAGAAGTGATTCAGCACTGAGCAAGTTTGTTTCAGCACCAGGAATGATGCTTCAAAAAATTACAACTGCAGAGCCTGATGATGCTCAAATTGAAGTGGCAATTGCTGCACTTAGAGCTGTAATGCCTGCAGATAAAGAGACGGATAACTGGTAATGTACACCATAAAAAGCCTTTTAAAAAAAGCAGTAAATATATTGAGAGAAGTAAGTACAGGCACTGAATTTCTAGATGCTGAAGTATTGCTTATGCATTTTCTCCATGTTGATAGGATAAAGCTTATAGTTGATAGTGAAAAGCCCGTGGAGGATTCTATTGCAGATCAGTTTCTTCATGCAATAGAAGATAGGAAAGCTGGTAAGCCAGTGCAATATATTGTCAACAAGCAGGAATTCATGGGCCTTGAGTTTTTTGTAAGAGAAGGCGTTTTAATACCCAGATCAGATACTGAAACTGTAGTAGAAAAAGCCATTGAATTAATAAAATCCAAGGAAATGCCCATAATAATAGATATGTGTACTGGAAGCGGAGCTATTGCGCTGACCCTTGCGTATAATATTAAAGATTCAAAAGTTTATGCAGTTGATTTATCTGATGACGCAATTTTTTGTTGCAATGAGAATATAAATCGATATCATTTAAATGATAGAGTTATTCTATATAAGGGTAACCTTTTTGAGGCCATTGAAAATTTAGATTTAAAAGGAAAAGTGGATATGATCATATCTAATCCGCCTTATATTCCTACGTCTGATATAGAAGAACTAGGAATAAATGTGAAAGATTTTGAGCCTCATCTTGCATTAGATGGTGGGGTGGATGGGCTAGATTTTTACAGGATCATAACAGAAAAGGCATCGGAATATCTAAAAAATGGCGGAATATTGGTGTATGAAATAGGTTATAATCAAGGTCAAGAGGTAATAAAATTAGTACAGGAGTCGGATTTTTATGAAGATTTGGAAATTACAAGAGACTTAGCCAGCTTAGATAGATGTGTTTCTGCATCTTATATGGGTGCGCCAAACACAAGGAGTATGAAAATCATAATATGAATAATTGATAAAAACAGGAGTGATAGTAATGCTGGATAAGCTTGAATTTATAGAAGAAAAATATGAAGATTTAGGTCATAAAATAAGTGACCCAGATATAATTTCGAACCAAAATGAATGGAGAAAGCTCATGAAAGAGCATTCAAGTCTTGAACCTATTGTGAACAAATTTATAGAGTATAAGTCTCTTAGTAAGCAGATTGAAGAATCAAAACAAATGCAGACTGAAAGCAATGATAGAGATTTTGAAGATATGATAAAGCTTGAACTGTCAGAACTTGCAGACAAATTAGCTGCCGCAGAAAGTGATTTAAAGCTGCTACTTTTACCAAAGGATCCCAATGATGACAAAAACGTTATTATTGAAATTAGAGGTGGTGTAGGCGGAGAAGAAGCGGCTCTTTTTGCAGGAAGTTTATTTAGAATGTACACAAGATATGCTGAAAGGCAGGGCTGGAAGATAGATATACTGAGCTCCAATCCTACGGATATAGGCGGCTATAAAGAGATGATTTTCTTAATAGAAGGTAAAGGTGCATATAGCAAGCTGAAATATGAAAGTGGCACACACAGAGTTCAAAGGGTTCCTGATACAGAATCAAGCGGCAGAGTTCATACCTCGGCAGCTACTGTTGCAGTTTTGCCTGAAGTTGAAGAAGTGGATGATGTATATATTGATATGAATGATGTTAGAATAGATGTATTTCGTTCTAGTGGACATGGCGGGCAAAGCGTTAACACCACTGATTCAGCAGTAAGAATAACCCATATGCCTTCCGGGTTAGTGGTATCCTGTCAAGATGAAAAATCTCAGCTAAAGAATAAAGATAAGGCTATGAAGGTTTTAAGATCAAGGCTATTAGATATGGAAATAAAAAAGCAGAATGCTGAAATAGCAGGTGACCGAAAAAGTCAGGTAGGGTCAGGGGATAGAAGTGAAAGGATCAGAACCTATAATTTCCCACAGGGAAGAGTCTCTGATCACAGGATCGGCCTAACCATATATCAACTAGACGCCTTCATGGACGGCGATTTAGAAGAGATGATAGATGCACTGACTACAGACGATCAAGCCCAGAAGTTAAGAGATGCGATTTAGGTCGCATCTCCAGATGCAAATTTAATTGCATCTTTTTTTTTTGGCTTTTTCATATATGGCTTTTGTCCACGAATAGAATAGAATGTGTCAACAATTATTATTGAGAAAGAGCAATTGGGAGGTATTCTATGAGTAGAATTTTGGCTATTACGATTATTGGTTTCATATCTGGAATGGTAGGCACAGGGCTTGGAGGGTTATTGGTATTTTTTTTGCACAAACCGTCTAAAAGGTTTATGGGAATATTACTAGGGTTTACCAGTGGAATAATGCTTTCTGTGGTTTGTTTTGATTTATTGCCAGAGGCATTTGAAATGGCAGGAATGACAGTTGGATTTATTGGAACAATAGCAGGAGTGATCATTATAATGGTTATAGAAAACTTTATACCTGATAATAAAAGTTTTTCTAACAATAATATATCAGATTTTATGAAAAGTGGAATACTTATGGGGATAGGCATCGCGTTACATAATTTTCCTGAAGGACTTGCGGTAGGCTCAGGCTTTGCGGCAAATAATTCTTTAGGGCTTGGGTTGGCAATCGTAATAGGGTTACACGATATACCTGAAGGTATAGCCATGGCGGCACCGCTAAAAATAGGAGGCATGAGCAGTTTCAAAATACTTGTATATACTATATTGGCAGGAATACCTAATGGAATAGGTGCTTTTCTTGGTGCATTGCTTGGACAGATATCTCCTGTTTTAATATCAATGTGTCTAGGCTTTGCAGGAGGTGCCATGCTATATATAACTTGTGGCCAACTAATTCCAAAAACCCAAGAAATATATAGGGGAAGAATATCGACCCTTGGGATGATAGCCGGAATTATGACCGGGATAGTGATAGCATATACATTTTAATCACCAAAATTATTTGATTTTCGAAACAACATTGTGCTATCATTATATAAGATTTAACCTAGGAGGTCTTTTTATGCTTACACAAATTTATCAGCTTGATGAAAACAATATAGATATTCAATTGATTGAAGAAGCCGCGGGGGTTATTAGACGAGGGGGGACTGTTGTTTTTCCTACAGAAACAGTTTATGGCATTGGAGCCAATGCCATTGATTCAGAAGCAGTTTCTGCTATATTTACAGCGAAAGGTAGACCTTCAGATAACCCTTTAATTATACATATTTCATGTATTGATATGCTCCTCTATTCTATAGGGGAGCCTTTGTCTGAAAAGGCTGAGCTGCTTATTAGAAGGTTTTGGCCTGGTCCTTTGACACTGATTTTTAAAAAATCTAGTAAAATACCCTCAAAGGTTACCGCTGGATTAGATACAGTTGCTGTAAGAATGCCAGATAATAAAATAGCGTTGGCATTAATAGAAAAAAGCGGAGTGCCAATAGCAGCACCTAGCGCCAACCTTTCAGGCAAGCCAAGCCCAACTTCTGCCTTTCATGTGATTAATGATTTGAAAGGAAGGGTAGATACAATACTTTGTGGCAAAGATTCAAGAATAGGTGTGGAATCTACAGTTCTTGACATTTCAGGAGATGTGCCTACAATACTTAGACCAGGCGGTGTCACCCTAGAGCAGCTAAAACAGGTTTTAGGCAAGGTTTATATGGATCCTGGACTAATAGATGGAATGGCAGTGCCAAAGTCCCCAGGTATGAAATATACCCACTATGCACCTTCTGCCCCAATGCAAATAATTGTTGGAGAAGCGCATAAGGTTCAACAAAAAATTAAACAGCTTATAGATGAAAATACGTTGCTTCACAAAAAAATAGGGATTTTAGCAACAGAAGAAACAAAGAATAATTACACCAACTGTACGGTTATTTCTATGGGAAGTAGGATCAATACAAGAGAGGTAGCGGCAAATATATTTAAAGCTTTACGAGAGTTTGATGAAAAAAAGGTTGATATCATATTTGCAGAAGCTGTTGATGAGAAAGAAATGGGTCTTGCAGTGATGAACAGAATGAGAAAAGCAGCGGGATTTAATATTATTGAGGTGTGAATTTATGAAAAGAATACTTTTTGTTTGTACTGGAAACACTTGCAGAAGCAGTATGGCCGAAGGGCTTTTTAAATACCTTTTGAATACTGAAAATATTAGTGATAAATACAATGTGCGTTCTGCAGGAACATCACCTTTTTCCAATCATCCTGCTTCAGATCATGCTATAAAAGCTTTAGATGAGTTGAAAATTGACTTGAAAAATCATGAATCAAAATCACTTACAAAAGAAATGATAAAAGAAGCAGATTTGATAATTACAATGACTAGAAGTCATAAGTCTGCTGTATTAGAAACAGTGCCGCAAGCCGTGTCAAAGGTATACACGCTGAAAGAGTATGTATGGGAAGATGGAATGGCTGTCGCTGCGGTAGATGTAGTAGATCCCTATGGTGGAGATATTGAGACTTATAGGAGTTGCAGGGACGAAATACTTGGGAGCCTTACAAAGGTTTTAATTAAATTAGAAACGGAGGAGTAAAAATTGAAAATTGCATTAGGAAGCGATCATGGTGGATATTTACTAAAAACAGAAATAAAAGCCCATTTGCAAAGCAAAGGCCATGAAGTTGAGGACTTCGGCTGCTGTACGCCAGAAGCGGTTGACTATCCTGACATAGGACAGGCGGTTGGGGAGGCTGTAGTAGCAGGGAAGTTTGAAAGAGGAATATTGTGCTGTGGAACAGGCATAGGCATATCCATTGCAGCAAATAAGGTTCCTGGAGTCAACGCAGCTCTTTGTGGAGATTGTTTTTCAGCCAAAGCAGCCAGTGAACATAATAATGCCAATGTTCTAGCCCTAGGTGAACGTGTCATAGGAGTAGGCCTTGCAAAAATGATTGTAGATACATGGTTAGAACATGAATTTTTAGGCGGGAGACATGGCCTCAGAGTTGATAAGATAAAGGTCATTGAAGATAAATATAACAAATAATTTTCAGGAGGAGAAAGAATGGAATACAAAAATGTTACAGTTATGAACCATCCATTGATTCAGCATAAGCTTACGATACTTAGAGATGTGAATACAGGGGTTAAGGAATTTAGAGAATTGGTAGAAGAGCTTGCAATGCTTATGGGCTATGAGGTTACAAGAAACCTTTCAATAGAAGAAGTTGAAATTGAGACGCCAGTATGTAAAACAAAATCAAAGGTGATAGCTGGTAAAAAGCTTGGCATTGTTCCAATATTGAGAGCAGGCCTGGGTATGGTAGATGGAATGTTGAAACTAATTCCTGCGGCAAAAGTAGGGCATATAGGACTTTATAGAGATCCTGTGACATTAAAACCTGTTGAATATTATTGTAAACTTCCGTCAGATGTAGCTGAAAGAGATTTGATCATATTAGATCCAATGCTAGCAACTGGGGGATCTGCATCGGCAGCCATTAGTTTTTTAAAAGAAAGGGGAGCAATAAGCATAAAGCTTGTTGTACTTATAGCTGCGCCAGAAGGAATAAAGGTAATAGTTGAAGCGCACCCAGATGTAGAAATATATGTAGCGGCAGTAGATGAAAAGCTAAATGATCACGGCTACATAGTACCAGGCCTAGGAGACGCAGGAGACAGACTTTTCGGAACCAAATAAATTTTAAAAGCGCATATGCGCTTTTCTTTTTTTGGTCGCGCTTTGTAGGGGCTTCGGGGTTTTTGGGTTTATTGGCAGACCTGGCTTTGGGAGGGTGATATTTGTTCGCTCAATTTCAATTGCTTTTGATTATTCCTAAGTTCGGGTTTTAAGAAAATCTCAAATAGGCTTCAAACTCGCAGCTAGTATACCGTTAAAATGTAATTTTGCGTCTTAGAAGCATTTTCGATCAACAAAGTATAACATTATGCTCAAACAGGTGAAGCCTATTTGGTTTTCTAAAAAACCCTTCACTAAGGAATACTTCAAAAGACAATTATATTTCGCTCTACAAATATGCACCCTCCCAAAGCCTTGTTCATTGATTCCCCTCTGATTAGAGAATCCTTCGAAGCATCTTACTTCAGAGACTTTTCTAAAACTGGGAGCCAAAAAAAGTTGCATAAATAATACACTAGGCAGAAGGGGGAGCAATTTTATGGAGTGAAATGTTATTGCCTTTTGTAAAATACTTTGGTGAAGGAGGCTTAGATAAGCGGAATAGTATTCAACTGTTTGAGCAGAGTATTCAAGAAAACTTATTAAAGCTATACACTTTGCAAATAAATAAACTTTCGATGGCTAAAACAATGCGAGTTTTGAATGCTATTCCAGAGTTCTTAGTCCCTGAACCTTAGGTATTTACAAAAGCAATTGAAATTGAACGTATAAAATTCTCCCCCTTCTGCCAGGTCTGTGATGCACCCAAATCCCCAAAGCCCGATCTGTAATACACCCCAAAAATCCTAAAAAGCTTTCAACTTCTAAAAAAAAGGTTTATAATGAAAGAATAGTATGCAAAAAAAAGTTGGAGGTGTATTATGGAAAGACGGGACAAGCATAACTATTATTTAGATATAGCTGAAACAGTTTTGGAAAGAGGCACTTGTATTCGCAGAAACTACGGAGCTATCATAGTAAAAAATGATGAAATTATTTCTACCGGATATACAGGAGCTCCAAGAGGAAGAAAAAATTGCACAGACCTAGGCTACTGCATTCGTCAAAAAAAGAATATTCCAAGAGGTTCCAATTATGAGATATGTCGTTCTGTACATGCAGAAGCAAACTGTATCATATCTGCCAGCAGAAGCGCTATGCTTGGATCAACTCTTTATCTAGTAGGAAAAGAATGTGATACCGGAGATTTTATACAAAATGCCAATTCATGCACAATGTGCAAAAGGCTTATTATAAATGCTGGAATAGAGCAAGTTGTTTTGAGAGACACAAAAAATAATTTTAGAATAATCAAGGCTCAAGAATACATAGATCATGACGATTCTTTGACAGATGATATGACATACTAAAAAAATAGACAAGCAGTATTTGATTTGTACTGTTTATATAAATGAAATAGTGGGGAAAATAAATATGGACTGTTAAAAGTTCATTTCTGACTGATTTGACAATAAAAAAAAGCTGATGTACAATCTTAATTGAATGAAAAAATAAGAAAATGGAACAATCGAATCTCTAGGAGTGATAGAATGCCTAATAAAATTTTAGCATTCATGACAGCTGTTTTGATATCTTTTTTGATAACACCTTTAATAAAGAAGTGGGCAGAAAAAGTGGGTGCTATGGACATACCAAAGGATAGTAGAAGAGTGCACAAAATCCCCACACCCAGACTTGGTGGGCTTGCTATATATTTCTCGTTTGTGATTTCAGTAGTAGCTTTTGGGCTAGTAGACAAAAGACTTTTTGGAGTTTTACTAGGAGCTACAGTTATTGTAATTATGGGATATTTTGATGATATTAAACCACTTTCAGCTAAATTAAAGTTTTTTATACAAATACTTGCTGCTATATTAGTGGTTTATAATGGTATCAAGATTGATGTAGTTACCAATCCATTATATTTTATTACCCATGATAGATGGATTACACTAGGAATATGGAGCTACCCAATAACAGTTTTGTGGATCGTTGGGGTAACCAATGCGATCAATTTGATAGATGGACTTGATGGGCTTGCTGCTGGAGTTTCTACCATAGCTTCCGCTACATTATTTATTGTAGCGCTTTTTACAAATCAGCCAGCTATAGCCATGTTGACACTTGTATTAGCGGGAGCTACTGCAGGATTTTTACCATATAATTTTAATCCTGCAAAGATATTTATGGGGGATACAGGGGCACTGTTTTTAGGATTTATGTTATCTGTAATATCCATAATGGGCGTTTTGAAAAGCGCAGCAGCATTAGCCATTTTAGTGCCTGTAGTTGCCATTGGGTTTCCCATTTTTGATACGCTTTTTGCAATGGTGAGAAGAGTAGCCAATGGTAAGTCCATGATGGAGGCTGATAAAGGACATTTGCATCACAGATTACTAGACAAAGGCCTTTCACAAAAGCAGGCAGTATTAACACTTTATAGTATTAGCGCAGTGTTGGGAATAAGCGCAGTGGCCATCGTAGAATCAAAGCTAAAATTAGCTTTTTGGTTGGTAGTAGCGATTTTTCTTTTAGTTGCTATGGGCGCGCGTTATTTGGATTTTATAGACATAAAACACAGAGAGAATAAGGCAGATATATAAAAAAAGTGAGAGCTTGCTCTCACTTTTTCAATAGTGTTCAGGTATTATTATAAACGGAGGTTTTTTTATGATTAAAGTTCTAAGCATTTTCGGTACTCGCCCGGAGGCTATTAAGATGGCTCCACTTGTTAAAGCTTTGGAGAAACATGAAAGTTTTGATTCTTATGTATGTGTTACGGCGCAACATAGGGATATGCTTGATCAGGTGCTGGAGATTTTTGAGATTACGCCTGATTTTGATCTTGATATTATGAAAAACAGACAGACACTAACGGATATTACGGTGAATGCCCTAAAAGGCCTTGAAGAAGTTATTAGAGAAAATGCGCCTGATATCATACTAGTTCATGGAGATACAACTACAACATTTGTAGGTTCATTGGCAGCTTTTTATAACCAAGTAAAAGTTGGCCATGTTGAGGCAGGTCTTAGAACTTTCAATAAATACTTTCCCTATCCAGAAGAGCTGAATAGAAAGTTGACAGGAGCAATCGCTGATGTGCATTTTTCTCCAACTTCAAATTCAAAAGGAAACCTCCTAAGGGAGGGAGTAGATGAAAGCGCAATATTCGTCACAGGCAACACTGCCATAGATGCGCTAAAGACAACGGTGAATAAGAATTTTAAATTTAGGACAGAAGTCTTGAATAAAATAGATTTTAAAAAGAGAAGAGTCCTTATGGTGACAGCTCATAGAAGAGAAAATCTAGGTGAGCCACTAGAAAACATATGTAAGGCATTAAAGCATATTGTGGAAAAATATAAGGATGTAGAAATTGTTTATGCGGTACATAAAAATCCTGCAGTGAGAGAAACTGCTTTTAAAATATTGGGAAATATGGATAGAGTACATCTTTTAGATCCATTGGATGCTGATGAAATGCATAATCTTATGGCAAAAAGCTATTTGATACTTACAGATTCTGGAGGACTTCAGGAAGAGGCACCATCCTTAGGCAAACCAGTATTGGTTTTAAGACGAGAAACTGAAAGACCAGAAGCCATAGAATTTGGTACGTTAAAGCTGGTAGGAGTAGATCAGCAGGATATCATAAATATGACGGAGCAGCTTTTAGAAGATCAAGGGGAATATAATAAAATGGCAAACGCAGTAAATCCTTACGGCGACGGCGAAGCATCAGAGCGAATAATAGAAAGTTTGCTTTATTATTTCAAAGAGAAGAAAGAAAGGCCAGAGGAGTTTAGGCCAAGAGGATAGACGGCATCTGGCATCAGGGTTGACGCTGTAGGGAACGACGCCCCTGTCGTTCCGCCTTGGAAGACTTGCAACAAGCAATACATAGCGCTATAATATACATGTAAATTTATTTGTTTTAAGTGGAGGTGGCATTATGAAAAAAATAAAAACGATTGATGAAGCGATGGAGTACATAAAAGATGGGATGACTATATCCTTCGGAGGCTTCATGGGAGTTGGTACGCCAGAGAAACTTGTGGATGCAATACTTGCAAAAGGCATAAAAGATCTTACAATTATATGCAACGATACTGCATTCCCACACAATGGTGTAGGAAAGCTTGTTGTCAACAAGAGAGTGAAAAAATGTATCGTATCTCATGTAGGTACGAATCCAGAAACAGGCAGACAAATGAATGCCGGTGAGATGGAAGTAGAGCTTGTTCCTCAAGGTACATTGATTGAGAGAATAAGAGCGGCAGGGGCTGGACTTGGAGGAGTTTTGACACCTACAGGTATTGGCACAGTAGTAGAAGAAGGAAAGCAAAAACTAAATATACAAGGCAAGGATTACTTGCTTGAATTACCTCTAAAAGCCGATGTTGCTATGCTACAGGGAAGCATAGTAGACAAAAAGGGCAATGTTTACTATAGTAAAGCGACAAGAAACTTCAATCCTATCATCGCTACAGCTGCTGATCTAGTTATAGTTCAAGCTGAGAAGATCGTTGAAGCAGGAGAAATTGATCCAAGTGATGTAATGACTCCTTCAGTATTTGTAAATATTATAGTAGATGGGAGGGAATAGCGATGATACAAGATAAAGATAGAAAAAGAGAAGTCATCGTAAAAAGAGTTGCCCAAGAATTAAAGGATGGAAATCTTGTTAATCTCGGTATTGGTATGCCCACGTTAGTTGCAAACTACATTCCTGAAGGCGTTGATATACTCCTACAATCAGAAAACGGTTATGTAGGAATAGGACCTGCACCAGAAGCAGGAAAAGAAGATAAGGATATCGTAAATGCTGGAGGACAACCTTCAACAGTGGTTCCTGGAGCTGCATTCTTTGATAGTTCCATGAGTTTTACAATAATTAGAGGAGGACACCTTGACATAACAGTATTAGGTGCACTTCAAGTAGATCAGCTAGGGAACCTGGCTAATTGGATGGTTCCAGGCAAAATGGTTCCTGGTATGGGTGGCGCAATGGACTTAGTTGTTGGAGCAAAAAAGGTTATCATATCTATGGAGCACACAGCTAAAGGTGAGGCAAAGATATTAAAAAAATGCACATTGCCTTTGACTGCTGTGGGCGTTGTTGACATGATTATTACAGAAATGTGCGTAATAGAAGTAACCAAAGACGGCCTTTTAGTTACGGAGCTTGCACCAGAAACCACAAAAGAGGAAGTAATAGCAGCGACTGAAGCGGATTTGAACTTCGCAGAAAATCTTAAAGTTATGAATGTTTAAGGCTAGGGCACTGAATATATTTTAAATGTATACATCTTGAAAACAGAATAGTTCCCTTCTGATATGGTAATAATTCAACTATAGCAGGAGGGATTTTTCATGGGAAGAAATAAGAGAATTTCATTAGTTGTCATTATTACAATTGTACTTTTAATATTTGCTTTAAATGCTGAAACTCAAACAACGATGAAGCAAGAAGATGCTTTAATGAAAGCAATAGAAAGCTCAGAAGCCAAAATTTCTAAATCAATTATCACATTAATTGTTAGACATAAAGGCACAAGGTTTGATCGAGACACCATAGAGAAACAGCTAAATAAAATAGTAAAAGCAATAAATCCCGATGAAAAGTCCGTTGTGAAAAATATAGTGCAGGAAATCGACAAAATTAGAGGAAATGTACTATGCACAAGTCATAGTTTGGCATATAATATTATGTTAGAAGCTTCAGATGAAGAGTCCTATGAAATAATAGATGTTACACTTAATGGAAGCATTGCTCAAATAGTGTCACAAAAAGAGCTACTAAAAAATATATATAAAGAACAATGGGTAAATTCAAGTATTAGCATGTGCGTAGTAGGATACTTTGAGGGACAGCTTTCCAATGACATGTTAAATAATAAAATAAGTGCTATTATAAAGGCTTTAGAAGGAAAAAAAATAGAAGAGTTACAAGATGAGGATCTCATCAGCGTCTCCGCTTTTAGCGAAAAGATAGAGGGTGGAGTGAAATCAAGAGATAAAGAAATTAACATTCAGATTGCTGCTAGATATAGCAGCTTTGATGACAAAACATTTTTATGGATAGGTACGCCACTGATCAATATAGAATACTAAAGAATGATACGCTGTTTAATATAGAAAGGTTTTGAGCAATAGGAGGAAAATGATTTGGCAAAATTGATTATAGAAGGAAAGACGAGTTTGCAGGGAGTCGTAAAAATAAGCACAGCAAAAAATGCAATACTTCCTATCATTGCTGCAACGCTGCTTACGGGAGAAGAATGTCAATTAGATGAAGTTTCAGATTTGGAAGATGTAAAAACTATGAAGGAAGTAATGGATTCCATCGGCATAGATATACATTATGACAAAGATAAATTAACTGTAAATGCAGGAGAAATAGGAGGCATGGAGCCCCCATATGAACTAATAAGAAAAATGAGAGCTTCGTTTTTGATTATGGGACCACTGCTTGCAAGGACGGGAAAAGTTAAAATATCTTTACCAGGGGGCTGTGCCATTGGCTCGCGCCCCATAGACCTTCACTTAAAGGGCTTTGCCGCCATGGGGGCTAATATATCACTAGGACATGGCTATATAGAAGCCCAGACCCAGGGGCCTTTGCAAGGAAAGAGCATATACCTTGATTTTCCAAGTGTAGGAGCTACTGAAAATATCATGATGGCTGCTTGCTTGGCTGATGGAATAACTGTAATAGAAAATGCAGCTGAAGAACCAGAAATCGTTGATTTAGCAAATTTTTTAAACAAGATGGGTGCAAAAGTCAGAGGAGCAGGAACAGATATTATTAGAATAGAAGGTGTAAAAGAGCTGAGGGGTGTGGCTCATACTGCTATACCAGATAGAATAGAAGCTGGAAGTTTTATGGTAGCAGCAGCAGCTTCAGGTGGGGATGTGCTGATAGACTATGTAATCCCAGATCACATGAGACCCATAACCGCTAAGCTAAAAGAAATGGGTGTTCATATAGAAGAATATGAAAGATCCATAAGAGTGAAATCCACAGGAATCTTTAATTCAGTTGATATCAAAACATTGCCTTATCCAGGATTTCCTACAGATATGCAAGCCCAGATGATGGCTGCAATGTGTAATGCAGAAGGAACAAGTATGATAACAGAAACAGTTTTTGAAAATAGATTTATGCATATAGATGAGTTGAAAAGAATGGGCGCCAAAATTAAAGTGCATGGAAGAAGCGCAATAATCGAAGGCACACCCGGTATTCTTACAGGCTCAAAGGTGAAAGCGACTGACCTGAGAGCGGGAGCTGCATTGTTAATCGCTAGCCTTTGCGCAGAAGGCCAAACAGAGATAAGTGATGTATATCATATAGATCGTGGCTATGTCAGCATAGAAGATAAATTTTCCAAGCTTGGAGCGAGCGTATATAGGATAGAAGAATAAAGAGCTACACTACTAGAGCGTAATTTGCGCTCTTTTCATTTTTGATTTTAGAGCTTTTGAGATTATATGATATGAATATAAGCTTGTCCAATTCTTGGCTGCATTCTAGCACAATATCACTTTTTTCACCATATATATCTATAAGGCAATTCATTTTGCTTCTTAAATTTTCAATCTTTTTAGACAGTTCGTTATCTTTCATCAAATTACCTCCTTATGTCACACGAAATCTATTCTAGTAGTTTTCCTGCTCATATGCAATTACACGGATATTAATTCGTTCGACATAAAACTACTAGAATTCAACAAAATTTGTCAGCATAAAACATTTTATCTGATAAAACTACTAAAAAACTGTATAAATGTCGAAAAGTTTATAGGGGAATTACCAAAGGATATCTTTTTAAACTTAAGCATATTCCAACCCGTTTTTGAATATTATTCTTTGTATTAAAAGTTTGGGGGGATGAGGTTGAAAAGAGTTGGCATATTGATCATCGCAGTATTGATTTTATTATTTTGTCTGCCCCTTTTTTTATTGAAAGCACCGAAAGAGGATAAGATTAGAGATATAAAATCAGAACAAGGAATCACATTGAAAGTTTATAATACAAATACAAATAAAGTTGAAGTTATGGATTTGGAGCAATACATCATGGGCGTAGTAGTGGCAGAAATGCCTTTGAAGTTTAATATTGAAGCATTGAAATCTCAAGCACTGGCTGCTAGGACATATACCTTAGTGAGAATAAAAAAATATGGTGGAAAGGGCTGTGTTGATCATCCTGAGGCAGATATCTGCACAAATTCTGCCCATTGCCAAGCCTATAAAGATCCTAATGGAGCAGGTAAAGATATAGACAAGTTAAAACAAGCCGTAGAGGAAACCCGTGGGCAAGTAATTACTTATGAAAATAAGCTTATAGATGCAGTATTTCATTCTACCAGTGGGGGTAAGACGGAAAACTCAGAAGAGATATGGACAAATAGAGTTCCATATCTTAGAAGTGTAATCAGTGAACATGAGGAAGGTTCTCCCAAACTCATCACACAAAAGGAGATTTCCGCAGATAATTTTATTGAAAGTATTAAAACCCTGGATAAAAGTGTGAAAATAAATAAGAAGAATTTATTAAAAGAGATAAAGATTTTAGATAGAAGTGATGGAGGGCGTATAACCAAGATCCAAATAGGCGATAAGATTTTCAAAGGGGAGAATGTAAAGGGAGCCTTAGGCCTAAACTCATCTAACTTTTCAATTAGGATGAGTAAAAACTCTGTACTTTTCACAGTTATTGGATATGGACATGGAATAGGGATGAGTCAATATGGAGCAGATGGCATGGCAGCCAATGGAGCCAAATATGAAGAAATAATAAAGCATTATTATCAAGGGGTAGAAATTGCTAGGATTGGCGATCTTGCTTCTCTTAGTAGCAAATAGAGTATACTCTTTAGAAAAAATACGAAACAAATTCATAATTTTGACACAATGGCTTGTATTAATTTTCAAACTTCTGGAGATAATACTAGCGGAGGTGTAAATTATGAATTTTACTAAAAACTTATTTAACAAGAGAAATTTATATTTTGCGGGAATAATTGTTGTCTTACTCTTGACTGTTGGAGGGATATGGCAATACAGGAACTATATGAACGAAAAAAGAGCCCAAATCCAATATGAAGAGGAAATGATGGACTTTACTAAGGAAGATGAACAACTACTACAACAGGAACAGCAACAAAGCGATGTTGGTCTACAGATCATTCAAGAAGAAGAAAAACAGTCGGAGAATCCAAATACAGCAAAAGAAGTGGCAAAAATAGAAACTAGTAAACCTACAAGTACTAAGAAGATTACCGAAACGACAATACCAGCAATGAAAATGGAGCAACCAAATATGCAAACCATGATTTCACCAGTATTTGGCACTGTTTCAATGGATTATTCTAATGAAAAGCTTTTATATTCAAAAACCCTTGAATTATGGTCCACCCATTTTGGGCTAGATATTAAATCTGATGAAGGTACATCTGTAAGGGCTGCCATGGATGGAGTCATAGCAGAAGTTGCAGATGATGCGCAATGGGGGCTATCCATAACAATAAACCACGGAAGCGGAATAAAGACAAAGTATTGTAATTTATCTACGCTGGACATGGTGAAAGTAGGACAAAAGATTGTTAAAGGCGATGTGATAAGTGGAGTAGGAAAAACAGCTTTATGTGAAATTGCAGATGATCCTCATATTCATTTCGAAGTTTTAAAGGACGGAAAGAATCTTGATCCAAAAACATACTTACCTAAACAATCACTAAAACGCTAGTAAATGTGGGCATGAATGTTCTATTTTTCCAAAAAGTTGCATATTAATTTAAAAACGACACCAATAAAGGGGGAGTAATAATTGAAGGATTACATTGAAGAAAGAGCGTTGGAAATTGCAAAATATATAATTAGTAGTAAAACAACAGTTAGAGACGCAGCTAAGATATTTGGCGTGTCGAAATCAACTGTACATAAAGATGTAACTGAGAGACTACCGAGAATAAACCCGAATGTAGCACTTCAGGTAAAAGAAATTATGGATCAGAACAAGGCTGAAAGACATATAAGAGGTGGAAGAGCAACAAAGATTAAATATCAAACAGTCGGGATGTAGAGAAATTACCAAAATAAGGTTATATTCAAAAGCAACGCTGTCTATCGATAGACAGCGTTTGAAGTTTTTGGGGGAATAAATAAAAAATTCGTTAGAAAAAGAGGGTTTTTGCGTTTTATATAGAAGAGTAAACATTTGAAGTATCTGATGAAATTTTTTAATATAGAATATTTTTGGAGGGATTTTATGTTTGGCTTTGGTGGGCAAGATATTGGAATAGATCTTGGTACGGCTAGTGTTCTAGTGTATATTAAAGGAAAAGGAATTGTTTTGCAAGAACCGTCAGTGGTGGCTATTGATAGAAATACAAATACGATTTTAGCTGTAGGAGAAGAAGCCAGGATGATGCTTGGAAGAACACCTGGCAACATAGTGGCAATAAGACCTCTTCGAGAAGGAGTCATATCGGATTATGAGATTACAGAGAAAATGCTTAGATATTTTATTGAAAAAGCCATAGGAAAAAGAAGAATTTTCAAACCTCGAATGATCGTATGCGTACCCAGTGGCGTTACAGAAGTAGAGAAAAGAGCTGTAAAAGATGCTGCCACAAATGCAGGGGCAAGGACTGCAACTCTTATTGAGGAGCCAATAGCAGCCGCCATTGGTGCAGGGCTAGATATATCAAAGGCTACAGGAAATATGATTGTTGACATAGGTGGAGGTACGACAGATGTTGCTGTAATCTCCCTTGGTGGAATAGTTGTATCTACTTCTATTAAAATAGCAGGAGACAAATTTGACGAATCAATCGTTAAATATATGAGAAAGAAGCATAATATAATGATAGGAGAAAGAACCTCTGAAGAATTAAAAATCAATGCTGGAACAGCATTTCGCCTAGAAAATCCCCTTAAAATGGACGTAAGAGGTAGAAATCTTGTTACTGGACTTCCAAAAACCATAGAAGTCACATCGGATGAACTATTAGAAGCATTGGCAGAGCCGGTATCAGCCATAGCTGATGCAGTCCACTCAGTGCTTGAGAGGACTCCACCAGAGCTTGCAGCAGATATAAGCGATAGAGGAATAGTTATGACAGGCGGAGGTTCGCTGCTTAGAGGTCTTGATATTTTGATTTCACATAGGACAGGCATACCTGTTTATGTAGCCCAAGATGCAATATCTTGCGTAGCAATAGGAACAGGAAAATCCCTAGAAAATATAGATATAATAGAAATGGCAGAAATAAATAGCAATAAGAAATCATTGCATGGGAATATGTATTAAATAACTAAAAAGGCTATCCTTAGATAGCCTTTTTAGTTATTCAGGCACCTCGTGGGTAGCACATCTCCTTCACAAAAACTAAAGTTATCTCAAATAAACACCGATATATAAAGTGAACCATTATAAATTTTTATAAGACGGGTGATTAATTATATGATTAGTGGATTATATGCCGCGGCTTCGGCTGCTATAGCTCAAAATAAAAGAGTAGATGTAATTTCAAATAATATTGCCAATGTAAATACTACGGGTTTCAAAAAGGATGGTGTTGTAACATCCAGTTTTCCTGAGATACTTTTACAAAAAGTAGGGGGCGATTTTCCGGATAAGGACATTTTGAAGGATGCTGCAAGCCAACCGCTGACAACAGAACAAAATGGAGATACATATAGTGTCACTGCAAAGTCAGGCTTTTTTAATGTGCAGACAGGTCTTGGCATTAGTAAAAGTAGAAGCATACAATTTAAAATTGATGATGCAGGTAATCTGGTTACGCCACAAGGGAATCCAATTCTGGGCGTCAACGGACCTATAAATAGTGGGGGACAACCCATTACGATGGATGACAAAGGGCAGATTATGGCAGGTGGTACAGTGGTAGATAAGCTGAAGATCAGCAATCCTATCAATACAATAGGATCTATAGGCTATGGCGTTCATATAGACGAAGTATTTACAGATTTTACACAAGGGCAGCTGCAGCCCACCGGTAACCCACTAGATCTGGCTCTTGAAGGAAAAGGCTTCATGTGCATAGAGACAGCTGGGGGAGAAAGATATACAAGAAATGGCGAGTTTACTAGAAACTCTGAAGGGTATCTTGTTACAAAGGAAGGCAATATGGTTCTTGGAGAAAAGGGAGCTATTCAAATAAATGGGGAGACTTCATCGATAAATGAAAAAGGTGAAGTACTAGTCGATGGAGCATTGATAGACAAATTAAAACTTGTTGATTTTAAGGATTATGAGTTACTTAGAAAAGAAGGCGATGGACTCATTAAAATCGCTGATGAAATAGATGTACAAGAAAATTTGACAGAAACAAAAAGCATATTGAGACAAGGATATATAGAGGGGTCCAATGTAAATTCTGTTAGAGAGATGGTTGATATGCTTACAATGCTTAGAAGCTTTGAAGGAAATCAAAAAGTCTTAAAGGCATATGATGAGATGTTGGGAAAAAGCGTTAATGAATTAGGAAGAATATAAGGAGGTAGGAAGTTATGATGAGAGCACTTTGGACTGCAAGCACAGGAATGCAAGCGCAACAGCTTAATGTTGATACAATATCCAACAACCTGGCAAACGTAAACTCCATAGGTTACAAAAAGACAAGAGTTGAATTTAAGGACTTATTATATGAAAACCTTGAAAAAGATACTATAAAAGACGGACAGGGTAAGCCTGTTAATTTACAAGTAGGCCACGGTGTAAAAAGTGCTGCCACAACAAAGTTTTTTACAACAGGCAACTTAGAGCAGACTTCCAATCCTTATGATCTTGCGATAAATGGATCAGGATTTTTAAAGGTGCTTTCTTCTAGTGGAGAAGAGCTTTATACAAAAGACGGAACCCTTAAAGTATCTGTGGATGGAGAAAATTCCACATTGGTTACATCTGACGGCTACTTTGTTCAAGGTACAAATGGAAACATTGACCTTGGAGCAAATTTGAAAGATATCACCATAGACGAGCTTGGAGCAATAAAAGTAAAAAGAGCAGACGGAAACAATGATGAATGGGAAGATTTAGGGAATATAAATATCATCAATTTTGTAAATCCAGCAGGACTTGAAAGTGTAGGAAGCAACTTTTATAAAAAGACTGGTGCTAGTGGCGAAGCCATAGATACACAAAATGATGGATCTGGCGGCAAAGTGCTTCAGGGCTTTATAGAATCCTCTAATGTTCAAATAGTGGAAGAAATGGTTAAGCTGATACAAGCTCAAAGGGCATATGAAATCAATTCAAAATCCATACAAACAGCGGATGAGATGCTAGGGATGGCAAATAACTTAAGAAGATAGGTGACAGCTTGAAAAGATTGCATCTTTTCAATTTAATTAGTGCAGCAACTGTAGAATATGCAGCAGATGCAGTTAGGAGTCAATTAAAATGATAAACCCTATTGGAACAGGTAATAATATACTTAGTACAGAGCAGGCAAAAAGCAAATCAGAAGAAGTACAAACTGGTATGTTTGAAGAAACATTGAAAAAAGCGGTGAACGAGAAGGATGAAAAAAAGCTGAAAGAAGCTTGTAGAAACTTCGAAGCAGTTTTTATAAATATGATGTTTAAACAAATGAGAAGCACCATACAAAAAACGGATTTGATGGGCGGTAGCTTTGCAGAAGATACCTTTGAAGAAATGCTATATGATAACTATTCTAAAGAGATGTCAAAAGGCCCAGGAATAGGCCTTGGAGACATCATGTATAAGCAACTTTCCAAGAATATTGAAAGACCAGAGGAAGAATAATATGCTTGATGTAAAACAAATACAAGAGATTATACCCCATAGATATCCATTTTTACTAGTAGATAAGATTATCGATATAGAATATGGGAAAAAAGCAATAGGAATAAAAAATGTCACGGTAAACGAGCCTTTTTTTCAAGGCCACTTTCCTGGGAATCCTATTATGCCAGGTGTGCTGATCGTAGAAGCGATGGCACAAGTAGGAGCCGTATCCATACTTGGAATGGAAGCAAACAAAGGTAAGCTTGCAGTATTTGCAGGCATAGATGGAGTTCGTTTTAGAAGACAGGTTGTACCTGGTGATACACTTAGGATGGAAGTAGAAATGATAGCTTTTAAAAGGGGCATAGGAAAAGCTAAGGCCCAGGCCTATGTAGGCGAAGACCTAGCTGCGTCGGGGGAATTAACTTTTGCCATCATCTAGGGGGATTGCAAAGGTTTTACATTTGCAATCATTTAAGGGGATGACTTCGCTGGCAGTGCAATACAGATACCTTTAGCTATGACAGAGGCCATTTGAATGATCATTCCCAGTCGAATATTATATAGAGGAAATATACTGCTGTGCTCCGTAGAGTCGACGATTCCAACGATGGATATGTCGCCTACAGGAGGCAGCTTTTTTCCTACTCCTTTGCCAGGATGTATAGCACCTATCCTAATTTGAATGGTTCCTATGCAATCCTCAGCGCCAAGACAAGCATCTATAACAATAATGGTATGATTCGGATATTTAGCTTTGATTTCGCTTATGACAATTTTTAAGTTAATAGCGTGGACAGGCATGTCCAAAGTTCCAAAAACAGGGCACGTAATATGATTATTTAATAGATATGTACCAACTAAAGGTCCCAAACAATCACCTATATACTTATCAGTCCCGATGCAGAGTATTAAGCATTTTTCGTCTGCGTAAGGTTTCAAAGCCTCCGCAATTTGATTTTCAGCAAAGGTGTCATCGTTGTTTACTCGAAAACTATCTAAAAAAATTAAACTTTCAATTTGTTCATTCAAAAAAATCCCCCCGTCAAAATAAGTAAGTTAATAATTATAGGCGCAAAGGACAAAAAATATTACTAAGTTTTTAGATTTGTTGAAAAACGTATAATATCGCATAAAGTAGAATAAAACATAGAATAATAAATCATATGGGACTTAGTTGGAGCGGATGGCGGAATTTGATGGAATTTGATTATTGATTATGTAACCAGTTTTGTATATAATAAAATAGTCACGTCGGACGAGACAATAAAGCATACGACGAGACGTTGATATGTCGGGGTGTAGCGCAGCTTGGTAGCGCACGTGGTTTGGGACCATGGGGCCGCAGGTTCAAGTCCTGTCACCCCGACCATTTTATTTTTAAACCATGGCCCGTTGGTCAAGCGGTCAAGACATCGCCCTTTCACGGCGGTAACGGGGGTTCGATTCCCCCACGGGTCACCATTATAGTTTCCAGGACTTCGAAGTCAGTGGATTTTCGCGAAGCGAAATCCGAGAAACTTGCGAAGTAATACTCCAGAGCCGTGGGCTTTTTACGAAGTAAAAACCCAAGAACTTCACGAAGTGATGTTCAATATGCGGGGGCATAGCTCAGCTGGGAGAGCATCTGCCTTACAAGCAGAGGGTCATAGGTTCGAGCCCTATTGTCCCCACCAATTAACTTTAAAATTCAAATTTAACTTCGGAGCCAGTGGATATTTGCGAAGTAATTTTCGCTTCACAGTAGTGATGTTCAGAACGCTGGTGTGGCTCAATTGGCAGAGCAGCTGACTTGTAATCAGCAGGTTGATGGTTCGATTCCATTCACCAGCTCCATTTATTCATGGGGGAATTCCCGAGCGGCCAAAGGGGGCAGACTGTAAATCTGTTGTCTCAGACTTCGATGGTTCGAATCCATCTTCCCCCACCATTAAGTAAACACAAAAGTCCGAAAGGGCTTTTTTTTATTGTTTATTTTTAGTGAAATGAGTTCACTAGCTAAGGAAATAATAGAAAAGTTAAGTAAAGAAGAAGATACACGAGTTTTATCAGAGGTATTGGATTTTTCAAAAGCATTGGGGACGGTTCTTTTTGCTTTCAATAGAAGCAAAAAGAACCGTCCCCAATGCTTTTGAATCTTTTGCTTGAAAAGCGAATTAACATATGCTATCATATAATCTACAATTAAATAAAGTTTTACCTTATCAAGAGAGGCGGAGGGAAGGGCCCGATGAAACCCGGCAACCGGCGAATAGCGCGGTGCCAATTCCTACAATACGTGATTCAAAATAAATTTTGAATTTGTCGTATTGACAGATGAGGGAAGTTTTTTACGTTTTTAAAATGCTAAAAAGCTCCTTCGTCAGAGGGAGCTTTATTTTTTTAAAGAAATATAGGACAATATATGCAAAATGGAGGAAAAAAATGATAAGAAAGTTTTTCACATCAGAATCAGTAACAGAAGGACATCCAGACAAATTATGCGATCAAGTTTCAGATGCAGTTTTGGATGCGATATTAGATCAAGATCCAATGGGTAGAGTTGCCTGTGAAGTTTCAGTAACAACAGGACTTGTACTTGTAATGGGAGAGATTACTACGAATTGCTACATTGATATACAAAAAATAGTTAGAAAAACCATAGAAGAAATAGGATATACAAGGGCAAAATATGGTTTTGATGCAGATACTTGCGGAGTGATCACTTCCATCAACGAGCAATCAACAGATATTGCTATGGGCGTTGATAAAGCTTTAGAAGCAAAAAAAGGCCAAATGAGTGAAAATCAAATAGCAGCAATCGGTGCAGGGGATCAAGGTATGATGTTTGGTTATGCTTGTGATGAAACACCAGAATTAATGCCAATGCCAATAGCACTTGCACATAAACTTGCTAAAAGACTTACAGATATCAGAAAAGATGGCACCCTAGATTACTTAAGACCAGATGGCAAAACTCAAGTTACGGTAGAATATAATGATGGAAAACCAGTGAGGGTAGATACTATAGTAATTTCAACACAGCACAGTCCTGACGTTGATCATGACACCATAGAAAAAGACATGATTGAGCTTGTAATAAAAAATATCATTCCAGCGCAGATGCTTGACGAAGCAACAAAATTTTATATAAACCCAACAGGAAGATTCGTAATAGGTGGACCTCATGGAGATTCAGGACTTACAGGTAGAAAAATAATAGTAGATACCTACGGCGGCTATGCAAGACACGGTGGTGGCGCATTCTCAGGGAAAGATCCAACCAAGGTTGACCGTTCAGCTTCCTATGCAGCAAGATGGGTTGCAAAGAACATCGTAGCTGCAGGACTTGCTTCAAAATGTGAAGTACAGCTAGCTTATGCAATAGGTGTAGCAAAGCCAGTATCCGTACTTGTAGAAACCTTTGGAACAGGCAAAATGGACGATGATAAAATCGCAGAAATAGTGAATCAGATATTTGACCTAAGACCTGCAGCAATCATTAGAGATCTTGATCTAAGACGCCCAATATACAGACAAGTTGCAGCTTATGGACATATGGGAAGAATAGACATAGATGTGCCATGGGAAAAAACAAACAAAATAGAAGAGATAAAGAAAATGGCTGGAATCTAAAAAACTTATTCAAAAAGACTCATTTATGGGTCTTTTTTTTATGGGGTTTTGCCGATAAATATTATAGCAGTATAATATTTCAATAGGGAGTTACAAATATGAAAGTCAATAATCAAATTAACATAAACAATACAACTCAAAAAGAGCAGCCTATAGAATTAAAAAAAGGTGAAGTATATCCTGCCCAAATAAAAGAACGATTGTCATCTAATGAAGCAATCGTTCAGATAAAAGGGAAGGATATTCGAGTAGTTTTTGAGGATAAGGTTCCTGCAGGACAAAGGGTTTTAGTACAGGTCGTAGATGCCCAAGAAGATATAGTGGTGAGGTCAGCTCCTAAGCAACAAGGGCCTGTAGCAAATGAACCACTGTTAGATACAGCTTTGTCACCAGAACTCAGACAAGCAGTACAAATCATCAACTCTCAAGGTACTTATTTGGATAAGGATATAATAAGTAATATAAAAGTATTTATGGAAAAGTCCAAGGGAACAGTGGAGCAAAAGATTGACACTATAAAAATCATGTCTGCAAAAGGTTTAGAGTTTACTCAAAATCAGCTTAAAGCTGTTCACGAAGCGTTACATGGAGAAAATTTTGCGAATATAGTTGAAAAGATTTCAAGTCAAATATCAAAGCTTTCTGGCGACAAAATAGCCATGCCTTCAACTGGGACTGTTGGTCCAGAAAAACACATTGCTGAGATTTCAGATTCTATAAAAGAAATACTTATGAATTTGAGAAATGATGGAAAAACAAAAGAAGCTTTAAAGCTGCTTCAACAATTGATTTTAAAAGTAGACACTTTTGATGATATTTCAAACCAAGAACTATCCATAGATTCATCAAAACTAGATCAAATAATTAGTACAGTAGATAGCCTTCAAAAGCTAGGAATGAAAACAACGGCTTTAAATAGACTTACAACAGAGCTTGATAGAATTATTTCAGGCTCCATAGAACCAGTTAGGGAAGAAACTCAAGTCAAAGCTTTAGATAACGGAGATGCGGAGGTATTACAAGGAGCCCAAATGGCCTTAAACCTCAATGGTAAAGATATACTTATAACAGAAGTGACCAAAAGAATGGCAAAAGCCACAGATGATTTCAAAAATAGTAAAAGAGAAGCGGTAAAAAATATAGACAATATTTTAAAAATGACAAAAGGAACAAACCAAAATGTATCAGATTATGTAAAACAAAATTTAGAGAAAACAATAGATACAATAGACAGAGCAATATTAAAAAGTGATATAACGTTATTTACAGATATGTCCACAGAAAAGAAGTTGATGAAAGTTAGCAGTGATCTTGCAACTGCAAGGGAGTATATAACCAGAGGCGACAATGAAAAGGCATCAGAAATACTAGAAAAAGTTAAAAGCACTTTAGATGCAATGAATTGGAAGCCATCTAAAACAAAAGTCATACATTTTATTTCAAAGGCAAACAGTTTGGATACCGATATTCCAACTCATCAAAAGCTTAGCTATAACATAGGTCAGTTAAAAAGTCCAGGACAAAATATAGAAGCTTCTGCAAGAAAAGCATTTGATAATATAAGGCAAATGGGAATTACAAATGAAAGTGATACAGCCCAGTTTTTGGCTTCTTTAAAAGGAGACGCCAGCACTGAAAAGAATTCAGAGGCACTTCAAAACAACATGAAATCAGTGATAATGAAGCTACTTGATAACCCACAGGAAGCGCAAAACGCAGGATTAAATCCCCAAAGCCTTGAGCAGGCCATCAACAGTATTACAGGGCAGCAGCTTTTATCTAAAAGTGACAACGGACAAAACATACAAACCATGTTTTTTAATATACCCATTAACATAGCTGGAAATGCTGAAGGTGTGAAAGTATATATAAATGGGAAGAAAGATAGAGAAAAGATAGATTGGGAAAACTGTAGTATATTTTTCCTGATAGAAACAAAAAAAGCAGGAGAAACAGGCATCATGCTTTCTGCATCAAATAGAAATCTTTCTGTAACCTTCAAAAATGATTCCCAGGGGTTAGAAGAAAAAATGAAACCATTGCTTTCAAAGTTAAAGGAAAACCTAAAAGAAGTAGGCTATAACATGGGCGGCATAAACTTCACAAAGTTAAATACTGAAGCAGACAAGAATAATATAAGTCTGGAAGCAAAGCCTTCACAGCATAAAAACTTTGTGAAAGGAATTGATACAAAAATATGAGTTATCAATATATCAATCAAAAAAAGAAAAAAGAAATAAGTGGCCCGTCTGTAGTTGCGCTTCACTATGAAGAAGGATCAAATCAGGCACCTACAGTAGCTGCCAGTGGCAGGGGTCGCATAGCTGAGAAAATCATAGAAATGGCAAAGGTGAGAAGTATACCCATACAAGAAGATTCAATGCTTGTAGGAAACCTTATAGACATGGATTTAGGGGAAAGTATACCCCCACAGCTTTACTCAGTCATAGCAGAGATTTTGTTGCTCTTGGAAGAAATGGAGAATAAATTCTAAAGATTACCTGGGTTTTTTCCGATAAAACTAATATAGTGTTGGAGGTAGCAAAATGACTCAAATTCTTACTGAAGAAATTTTAATGGAAAAATCATCACAAGAGCTTACGGACATTCTTTATAAAGCTTGTATAGGAAAGCTTAAGGAAGCCGAAAAGGCTATGGATGATAAAAATTATATAGGTGTAAACAAATTCCTGCAGGATTGCAATGATATATTGTACAGGCTAGGGGCAGGACTTAACTATAAAGCAGGGATATTAGCAGATCAATTGGAATCAATATATAATTATTTAGCTGATAAACTTATAGAAGCGAATTTTAAAAAAGATAAAAAAGTCATAACAGAGGTGAAAAATATCATTATCTCCATATCGGAGGCCTGGGATATTGCCATGAAGAAAGGTGAAGGGGTAAAGGTTACAACTAGAAACCTAATGGCTTATGAAGAACATTTATTTAGAGCAAATGAGAAATTTGATATACTTGAATAGCATAAATAGAGAGGAGAATTGATATGAGGATAAATACCAATGTACAGGCATTAAATGCCTATCGCCAATTGTCAGTAAGTCAAGGGAATGTTTCTAAGAATATCGAGAAGCTGTCCTCAGGACTTAGAATCAATAGAGCTGGAGATGACGCCGCAGGTCTTGCAATATCAGAAAAAATGCGATCTCAAATCAGAGGTCTCAAAATGGCAGAAAGAAATTCTATGGATGCTGTTTCACTGATACAGACAGCAGAAGGAGCATTGCAGGAAGTGCATAACTCGTTGCAACGTATGAGAGAGCTTTCCATCCAAGCAGCAAATGGAACCATGGCTGAAGAAGACAGAGGAGCGATACAGTCAGAAATAGATCAGCTTACCTTTGATATAGATAGAATAGCAAAAACAACGCAATTTAATGCCAACCCTCTACTAAGAGGTTCATTGATGGCAAAGCCTGTAATCACCACGAATGTAGCAGATATAAAATATGCAGGAAGCGGCACTTGGCAGGGAACGTTAGTAACTGAGCCTACAGATAAGGCTTCAGTAGATTTTAACCTTGCTGCAATGGCGGATATAGCAGACGCAAATACCATAACGATAAATGGAAAGGTCTATGAGTTTGACAATGACAATACAATAACAACCTCAAATATAAAAGTAACTATGGGTGTAGGTGGAACAGCAGTAGTGGATACCCTTAATAATCTTAAAGCAGCCATAATTGCAAATGATGATACATTTGATAGTATTTCAAGTAGTGTAACCGGAACAATATTGACTTTAAAAACAGCGAAGAGCATGTCTCCTTTGGAAGCTCAAAAATTTAAAGTGAGTAAAGATGCAACTATTGGAGCTACAAGTGGATTTTTGAAAACAGGGATTGTTCCTGCAACGGCAGCCATAGAGTTTACTTCATCAAACACAGCATTATATCCCAAAAGCATATATTTAAATTTTGAAGAAGTTCCTAAGAATGGGGATAAGATGATTATAGACGGTACAACTATAAGCTTTAGCAACAGTTCGACTGCATATGCATCTGGAACAAATAGTGCTACTATAGATATTACAGATAAAAGTGTATATGACATATTGCACGAAGTTGATCAGCTTTTGACAACTGCTCAAAACGCAGGCAAGGCTAATGCTGTCACAACTCATAGAGCGAATGGGAATTCACTTATTATGACTACCGATAAAACCGAAGATGGATTAGGCAATGGCCTTGAGATACAATTCATAGACAATGACTTTGAAACCTACGCAGGAAGAGACTTGCAAGTCAATATGCAAATAGGAGCCAATGATAGCGAGAACATGAAGCTTTCTATTGGCGTTGTTGATTCTTCTTTCCTTGGCTTAGCTAGAAAAGCAGATCACAAGGAAATAATAAAGACAGCGGGGGTAGATGCTGAAGCAGGGATTAGCGTTATGAGCGAAGAAGATGCGCAAAATGCAATATCTCAATTTGATAATGCTATTAGGATGGTATCGGAATCTCGCTCAAGACTTGGTGCATATCAAAATAGACTAGAACATACAATATCCAACATCGGTACAACCCACGAAAATCTTACAGCAGCTGAGTCTCGTATAAGAGATGCAGATATGGCTATGGAGATGTCAGAGTTTACAAAAAATAATATCATCAACCAAGCAGCTACAGCAATGTTAGCGCAGGCAAATCAGCTGCCACAAGGAATACTGCAGCTTCTTAAATAAGGCGGTGAACGTATGAAGGTTGACAGGATTCAAAGATCAGAAAGTACAAAAACTGAAGCAAAGAAGACAGAGACCAGTGAATCTATATCCTTTAGCCATGTGATGTCAACGAAAAGAAGTGATATGGAGATAGAGCGATTAAATCAATTGGTTCAAAATATAGAGGATCAAGGTAAAATATTGGCTGAATCAGCTACAATTGAGGATTTGAAACAATATAAAAACCTTGTAAAAGAATTCATGGAGGACGTAGTAAAAAACGGTGTAAAGATTGAACAAAGCAGAGGATTTAACCGAGGTGGGAGAACAAGAATATATAAAGTCATAAGCAAAGTAGACGAAAAGCTCCTAGAACTCTCTGATGCAGTTTTAAAAAGACAAGAGAAAGGCCTTACTATATTAAAAATAGTGGGACAAATAAAAGGACTATTAGTAGATATATATGCATAATGAAATAAAATCTAACCTCTTTTATAAAAAGACAGCGACTAAACAAAAGTCAGCTGTTTTTTTTCTCGCCTTTTTTTATATCACTAAAAACTTCTCAAAAGTCTAAATCAACTTTTATCAATTGTGCTTTTTCATCATTTCATTTACTTCGATAAAATGGGCTTATCTGCAGAAATAAGAAAAAGACCGGTCGGAAGGCCCAAAATTGAACAAAGAAACGATAATATTAAACGCTCATCCATTAGTAGTGAACAGTATTAAAAAGTATGCCCTTAGCAAAGGAGAGTGGAACGATCTATACCAGGAGGGGATGCTCCACCTGCTAGAGCTTTTCCCTAGCTTTGACGAAACAAAAGGAGTCACAGTTTTTGCGTATTTTAAAAATAGTTTAAAGTATTTTTATTTAAACTTTGAAAGATATGCAAAGCCGCACAGTTCTTTAAACACCATCATAGATATTGATGGCAATGAATGGATAGACCTTATTGCAGATGAGTCTGTAGCATTTGATCAACAATTGGTACAAGATGAGCAAGCAAACTCATTGCGAAGAGCTATGAATGGACTAGAAGAGGAAGAAAAACAGCTTTTGAACCTTATATATTATAAAGGCATGACCCTAGATGAAACAGCCAATTCTTTAAAACTAAGCATTTCAGCGGTGTTTCGAAGAAAAGAAAAATTAATAAAAAAGCTTAGGAATATATGCGAAAAAAACTGAAGCCACTGGTTATTTAGTAAGTGTAAGGAGGTGATAGCATGGCAGTAACACTAGTACCAAAATCCACAAGACTTCAAGTGAAGTACACAGGAGCCATAGTCAATGGAAAAGAGACAATAGTTTCAAAGACATACTCGAAAGTAAAGCCAACAGCAACTGAACAAGCACTGTATGATACAGCACAAGCTATAGCGGCTCTTCAAACAAATGCAGTCCATAGCATAAACAAGCTTGCAGACGCAGAACTAAACCAGATCTAACCCCAAAGCCCAACCCTAAAAAAGACGCTGCATAACCGTAGGGGTGGACGCCCCTGTCCACCCGTCCCCAAAGCCCAACCCTAAGAAACTATCAACTAAACAGAAAGGAGGTGGAATTATGGCTAAAAGACTTGAAATGACATTCAAAGACATGGAAAACAAATCAATGAAAATAACAGTAGACAATGTACGTGACGGTGTTACAGACGCAGAAGTCAAGACAGCGATGGAAACAATACTTCTAAAGGATGTATTTGTTACAGCGGCTGGGAGTCTAACTGCAATCGGTGAAGCAAAAATAGTTGATACATCTGTGACAGAGCTTGATGTAGAATAGAGGTGGGTGAAGAAGCATGGAAGAACTTTATAATACGGTGGCCAACCTAGGATTTCCTATAGCGGTATGCCTTTACCTGCTAGTCCGAATAGAAGGAAAACTAGATAGCCTGACCAAATCTATAAATGAACTGACAAATGCAGTAACTGCAAAATAGAAAGATGCCACATTGGTACTTGACCCAATGTGGCGTTTTTCTATTTTTTTACAAAAAACGTTGATTGACATACGAACATATGTTCGGTATAATTTGAGCTATCGAAGACGAATTTTACCAAATATATGGAGGTGACAATTTTTGGAGCAAATTATTTATTTTATTCCAATCTATGAAAAAAATATAGGATCTGTAACTAGGGTAATGACTGAAAACGAGGAAGAGACAACCGTAAATATGAAGTGCAAAAGTTATTTTAATAGACTCTGCAGATCCTATACAGTTGACAGCTTGGCAAGCAAATCTAAATACGGCAAGATAATTGGAGGAATCAATTGCATACCTATACCACTGAGCGGCGACATGCTTTTGATACCAGTGAAGGTTAGAAAGCCAATGGTGAAAAGCGATGGAGCCATGGGCTATGTGAATTTTCACCAGATAAAGGACTGTACAGAAGGAAAGACAGGAGACGTCCACCTAACTTTCAAAAATAGTACGAAACTTAGAATTATTTCTAGCTACAAAACCTTGCAAAAAACCATAAGAGATGCAAGCATCATCAATGATCATTATAGAAAGGAAAAAGGAATTATACGGTATGCTGATTTAAATGAGCCAATAACAAGAGCAGAATTGACACTTTTAGCCAGATTATTACTGAATCTTAAAAACACTTTGAATATAGATTGATTATAAACTATAATTAGAAATATGGTCTTAACGATTTTGAGGTGTTTATAGTGGATGAGATTAAAGGCGTGATACAAGACATTGTTTTTAGAAACGAACAAAATGGCTATTCAGTCGTTGAAATAGAGTGCGAGAAGGAAGTTGTGACGGTTGTAGGATATTTCGCTTTTTTAAATCTGGGCGAAATGATCAAGGCAGATGGAACGTGGATACAGCACAAGGACTATGGCATGCAGTTCAAAATGGAAAGCTATTCAGTCGTGACTCCGGCTTCTTTGATAGGCATAGAAAAATACCTAGGGTCAGGCTTTATACCAGGCGTCGGGCCTTCTATCGCGAAAAAACTGGTAGAGAAGTTTGGGATGGATACCTTAGACATCATACAGTACAATCCGGATAAGCTTTTAGAAATAGAAGGCATAGGGAAGAAAAAGGCTGATAAAATGAATGAAGCGTTTCAAGAGCAAAAGGAGCTTCGTGATATTATGGTTTTCCTTGAACAGTACGGAGTCAGCCCTACCTATGCAGTTAAAATATATAAGGCATATGGCATAAACACCATTAGAGAAATAAAGGAAAACCCTTATAGATTGGCAGATGATGTTTTTGGCATTGGGTTTAAAATGGCAGATAAAATAGCAATGTCAATGGGCATATCAACATCATCAGAATACAGATTGGCGTCAGGTGCAAAGTATATGATTAACTATTATCATGGACAAGGACATACCTATGTCCCAAGAGATTTGTTAATAGAGAAAACGCAGGAAATTTTGGATGTAGATAAAGAGGATATAGATAATACACTGATGGCTTTATTTTTAGATGGTAAAATCTCAGTGGAAAAGCTAGAGGATTGTCAAGCTGTTTATTCAACCACTTTTTATAAAGCAGAGTCTGGCGTATGCAGACGTCTTATGCAGCTTGCTAGAGATGTTCCAGCAAAGATAGATGCCCAAGTAGAAGGGAGAGACGGAATTACCCTTGCGCCAAATCAAAAAAAGGCAGTAGAGGCAGCATTAGAAAACGGAATCGTGATTATAACAGGAGGACCAGGAACAGGCAAAACTACTACAATAAATACCATAATAAAAATACTTGAAGAAAAAGGCCTATCAGTTTTGCTTGCAGCACCAACAGGGAGAGCTGCCAAACGTATGCAAGAAGCCACAGGAAAAGAAGCAAAAACCATACACCGACTCCTAGAATACGGAGCAGGGGACGATGAAGCAGATATGTTTTTTCAAAGAAACGAAGACTCGCCATTAGAAGTGGATGTGCTTATTATAGATGAAGTTTCTATGGTAGATATCATCCTGATGAATAATCTTTTAAAAGCAATACCTGAAGGTACAAGGGTAATTCTTGTAGGGGATTCAGACCAGCTTCCATCTGTGGGTCCTGGCAATGTGCTTCGGGATATGATAGAAAGTAGTATGATCCCAGTTGTAAAGCTAAATGAGATTTTTAGGCAGGCAGAAGAAAGTCTCATAGTGGTAAACGCCCATAAAATAAACAATGGAGAGCATCCAATATTATCTGATAAAAACAAAGATTTCTTTTTTGTTAGGGCAGAGTCTGGAAGCAACATCGTCAATACAATTATTGATCTTTGCAGCCACAGATTGCCCAAATTTACAGGCTATGACTTTTATGAAGGTATACAAGTTCTTTCTCCAATGAGGAAAGGGGAATGTGGCGTGCAAAACCTTAATAGCAAACTCCAGGAAAGACTCAATCCTCCAGATGAGGATAAAAAAGAAAAAATATATCGAGACATCATTTTTCGTGTAGGAGACAAGGTCATGCAGGTAAAGAATAATTACAAGCTGAAATGGCAAAGCATTCAGGATTTTGAGAAAGAGGGAGAAGGAATATTCAACGGAGATATTGGACTTATACAGAACATTGATGGAGAAGAGCAATATATGGAAGTTGTATTTGACAATGATAAACTGATAAAATATGAATATTCAAATCTTGATGAGCTAGAGCATGCTTATGCTTTGACAGTTCATAAAAGCCAGGGATCAGAGTTTCCAGTAGTAATCATGCCAGCCACATATGGCGCTCCAATGCTTCTTACAAGAAATCTTCTATACACTGCGCTCACAAGAGCAAAAAAGCTAGTAGTAATCGTAGGACATGAAAAATATATCAAGCAAATGGTAGATAATAATTATATCACAACAAGATATTCTGGATTAAAGCAAAGGCTTTCTAAGCTTCGAGAAATGTATGAATAGGGGAATAAGATTTTTTTTTGATATGTTGTTTCCAAAAAAGAATTATTGTTCAATATGTGAATTTCAATCAAAGAATATCCTATGCAAAAACTGCACGCAATCAATAAAATTTATGAATGAGAGAACATGTATCAAGTGTGGCAAAGCCCTTGACGAGCTATATTATGATAACACTTGCCCAGATTGTAAAACAATCACCCATGATTTTGATGGCGCATATTCTTGCTTCCAGTATGAAGGGATGGGAAAAGCATTGATTCATGCTTTTAAATACAAAGGAAGAACACAGATTTGTGAGGTTTTATCAGACTATATGGTTGAAAAAATTAAAGAAGAAGGATTGACAGGAGATTTTTTAGTACCAGTACCTATTCATCATAACAAGCTACAAAAGAGAGGGTTTAATCAGTCCAAGCTCATAGCAGAGAGCCTTTCAAAGAAAATACATATAAAGAATATAGATTGCCTGAGGCGAGACAAGGAAACGGAGAAGCAATATAAACTCAATAGAGATGAGCGATTTCAGAATGTTTATAATGCATTTTCAGGAGATTTAAGCTATAATATAAGGAATAAAAGTATAATATTGATAGACGATATATACACAACAGGAAGCACCGCTGATGAATGCAGCAGAATCTTGAAATCCATGGGTGCTGCAAAAGTACTAGTTGTCATAGCAGCTTCAGGTAAAAATACGTAGAGGGGGAAAAGTCGTGGCAGATATAAGGAACTGTAATAAATGTGGGAAAATATTCGCTTTTTTTAGGTCTACAATTTGCCCTGCTTGTCAGCAACTAGAAGAAGCAGAATTTGAGATTGTAAAAGAATATGTATATGAGAACCCAGGAATGAATATATCAATTATTTCTGAAGAAACAGGAATACCTATGGAAAAAATCCTTAAGTTTTTGAAAGACGAAAGGCTTGAATTATCCTCAGAAGTTAATAATTTAATCCTGGAATGTGAGAGATGCAATAAGCCAGTCAAGTCTGGTAGATACTGTGCGAAGTGCAAGGTGGATTTAGAAACAGGGTTTAAGAAAGAATTTGGTATAGGAAATTTAAATAGCAGTCCAGATAGTAAGAAGGATAATAAAATGTTTACAATTTCAAGAATAAAAGATAATAAATAAAAAAATGCCAATGAATAATCTATCATACACAATAGATCATTCACTGGCATTTTTTATTTTTTGCCCCAATTGGCTAAACTAAACCATAAAGATTTCCGATAACTGTATTAGAAGCAAAAAAAGAGCGGGGTGAATGTGATGGGAATAGAGTTTAATAAAATAGGAAGTCTCTTCAATATTTCAAACAACAACAAAGTTACATCTAAGAGAGAGATTGGGGAAACCAACAAAATCAGTAAGAAGGATGAAGTGAAAATATCAAGAGAAGCTATGGATTATCAGCTGGTTTCAAAAGCTGTTAAAACTATAAAAGAGCTTCCACATGTGAGGGAAGATAAAGTAGAAGCATTGAGAGCAAGAATAGAAGCGGGCAACTATAATGTAGAAGGTAGAGAAATAGCAGAGAGTCTTCTTAACAGAGGTATAGACAAAAGAGGCTAAAGTAGAGACAAGACTAGATGGAGGGATGGATATGGACAAATTTATAGAAGAGATCATAAACATTTTGAAGCAAGAAATGAAGCTCTACAAAGATTTGGTTAGGCTTTCCGATGAAAAAAAGAATGCCATAATTAGTGGGAAAGTGGACGAGATTGATAAAATTATTAAGATCGAACAGAATATCGTATTTGATGCAGGCCAGCTTGAAAAGTTAAGAGAAAGATCTGTTGATCAATATTGTGTCATAAATGGACTTAAAAGGGAAAATATAAATTTAACTGAGTTAGGGAAAACGTTGGGTGATGCTGCAAAAAATCAGCTTGAGAAAGTTCAAGGAGAATTGCAAAGTATATTGGGTGATTTAAAAAATATAAATGATCAGAACGGGGCACTTATAAAGCAGTCCCTTGAATTTATAGATTTTTCAATAAACCTTATTACAAGCACTCAAATAGATTCCACCTCTTTATATGAAGAAGGAAAGCAATCAAAGCGCATATTTGATGCCAAAGCCTAGAGCTTGAAGGAGCGATTTTTATGGGTTCATCATTCGGAGGTCTAAATATAGGAATATCCGGGATATTCGCCCAACAAAGGGCATTAGATGTTACGGGACATAATATAAGTAATGCAAATACAGCTGGCTATTCTAGACAGGTTATTTCTCATGCCTCCGCAGTTCCAGAATATTATGGAAGAAATGTGGGAGGGTCCCTGCTTCAAATGGGGACTGGCGTTGACATACAATCAATAAAGCAATATAGAGATGAATTTCTTGATAGCAAACTGAGAAAAGAGACAGGAAATTTAGGATACTGGCAAACAAAAGAAGTGGGGATGCAAGAATTAGAAGCCGTATTTAGTGATAATTCACAAGAAGGACTTCAGGCTGTAATGGACAACTATTGGAATTCTTGGACACAGCTTGCAAAGCCTACAGGAGGACTCACGGCCAGAGCGTTAGTAAAAGAAAGCGCCATAGCCTTTGTAGAGACTGTAAAAAATATGGACAACCTTCTTACAAACTTCAGGAAAAATAAAGATACGGAAATAAATGAAACCGTTACAAGAGTCAATAAAATAGCCAAAGAAATAGCGAATCTCAATTATATAATAAAAAAAGAAGAAAGCATTGGGGCATCAGCTAATGATTTAAGAGACAATAGAGCAAATCTAATAGATGAGCTTTCAAAACTTGCAAAGATTGAAGTGAGAGAAGATAAAACACTATCCATTATGATGGAAGGCACACTTATGGTAGAAGATGGTAATTTTGAGCAAATAGAAATACAAAGGGATGAAAATAATGATGGTTTTTCTAAGCTAGCATGGGCTTCAACCAAGAATGGTTTAAAAATTAGCGGTGGAAGTATAAAGGCTATGTTTGAGATCAGAGACCAGGAGGTTGAGCGCTTTCGACAGAGGCTGAATGAATTGGTTACAGGGGTTGCCACTGAAGTTAACGCAATTCACATACAAGGCTTTGGAATAACAGAAGATGACCCCGGAAACCGAAATATGTTTATAAATAAAGCAGATGGAAGCGGCATGGGAATAAACATACAAAACATCGAATATAATCCTGAGTTAAATCAGATTGATCATATAGCTGCAGGTAAACTGCCAAATAATATCGAAGACAATACAAATGCTTTGGAACTATCAGAGCTTAGAAGAAAAGATATTTTCTCCAGCGAGAAATACAATGATCCTAGTAATACGAAATATAATTTTGATGATTTTTATAGAAATTTAATTTCAGATATAGGACTAATAGGCCAAGAAGCCACACAAGCGGCAGTAGGGCAAAAACTTTTGGTGAATGAAATAGAGAACAGTCGCCAAGCAATAAGTGGCGTGTCTCTTGATGAAGAGATGAGCAATCTCATAAAATATGAGCATTCATATAATGCCGCAGTGCGTATTGTCAACGCCATGGATGAAATGCTTGAGGTTATCGTAAATAAAATTGGATTAGTAGGAAGGTAGGTTGATTTATAGTGAGCTCAACATTTGGAAGCTTTAACATAGCCACTTCAGGGCTTTTTGCTAGTCAAAGATCTCTTGACATAGTGAATCACAATATAGCTAATTCAAATACAGAAGGATACTCAAAACAGAAAATTAAGCAAAAGGCAGAACAAGCTATGTATGGTGATGCGAGAGGCGTAATAGGTACTGGGGTAAACACCTACGATATTTATAGAATTAAAAGCGAATACCTGGATAATAAGTATTGGGGTCAAAATAAAACATACAACGAATGGAAAGTAAAAGAAGCTGGAATGGGAGAGTTAGAAGCTCTTTTCAATGAACCTTCCAATACAGGTATCAGAAAAGTGATGGACGAACTTTTTGCATCTCTTGAAGAATTATCGAAAAAGCCGGGAGATAGCACAAATAGAGTTGCAGTAGTTGAAAAAGCAAACACTTTGGCAATAACAATAAATAGAAATGGCAATGAACTAGTGAACAATATAAGAGATACAAACTTCAACATCAAAAGCAATGTCCAAGAGGTTAATTCTATTGCCAAACAATTAACCGCATTAAATAAGCAAATATTCAACTTTGAGCTCAGTGGAAACAAGGCAAATGATCTTAGAGATCAAAGAAGTGTTCTTATAGACAACCTTTCGGGAATTATAAATATAGATGTTAGTGAATATAAAGATATGACAGGCAATGGAAAAATGGTAGTGAGAATCGGTGGAGTTACACTTGTTGATCATGATATGTCCAATGAAATCGCCATGGTTGATAATGATGTGCCTGGCGTGACAGATATGGGAGGCGGAAAGCTCACAACCTTGACATGGAAGGATCTAGGCAATCAGCCTGTAAACATACAAGGTGGAACACTTAAAGGGCTTTTAGACTTAAGAGATGGAGACGGACAAGGCTCCAATTATAGAGGACTTATGTTTTATCTTAATAATATGAATGAGTTTGCAAGAGATTTTTCTAATGAATTTAACAATCAGCATAAAAATGGTGTTGATTATTATGGAAATATAGGCGGCGATTTTTTTGACAGTACTGAACCGGTGAACTGCTTGAATCTTAAAGTTAGCACCAAGGTGTTTGGGGATTCTAACCTGATTGCCGCATCAACCAGTGCAAACGGGCAAAGCAATAATATCAATACCGCACTTTTGATAGATTTTAGAAAACAGACCAATCTGTTTATAAGTGTAAAAGGTACACCTGATGATTTTATAAAATCTTTTATTTCAGCACTTGCTGTGGATTCTTCACAAGCAGAGAGAATGATGGAGAATAACAGTCTGATGGTTGGTCAAACAAACAATAGCAGACTTTCTGAATCAGGTGTTTCTTTAGACGAGGAAATGACTGATTTGGTAAAATTTCAAACCACCTACAATGCATCAGCCAGGATGATAACTACCCTTGATGCAATACTAGATACCATGGTCAATAGGTTAGGTATGGTAGGCAGATAAAATATAATGAGGTGAACTTATGCGCGTTACAAACAGCATGGTAATGAATAGAATGATAACCAATTTAAATAAAAACTTTGGCAGAATGGATAAAATTCAACAACAAATGGCCACAGGAAAGAAGTTTATAAACCCTTCTGATGACCCTATAGGCGTTTCAAGAAGCTTGCGACTAAATACTGAGCTTTCTAACATGACACAGTATAAAAGAAATCTGGACGATGCCCAGTCTTGGATAGATACTACAGAAATAGCGACAAATAATGTTATCTCCGTACTACAAAGGGCAAGAGAGCTTACAGTACAGGCAGCTAATGGAACCAACACATTGCAAGAAAGAGAGCAAATCGCAGATGAATTATCACAACTCAGTGAGCAACTGGTATCTATAGGAAACACTTCCTATGCAGGAAGCTATATTTTCTCAGGATTTAAGACGGACAAAGCACTGCTGAATAAAGACGGATCCTATGATATTGGTGGAGGTACCCTCAATGCCAATGAAAACATACAGTTCAATGTAGGAATAAACGAAAAAATAGGAATAAACTTTGTAGGACAAAGAATATTCGGATATATGGAAACAACCATGAAAGAGCAATATGAGCTAGCTGGTATAGCTAAGTTTACAGGAGCTACAGTGGCTGCACCCAATAATACACTCAACATATCCTATGATGGAGCACCAGGAGTAGGCATTACCATGGATGATAAAATCTATGGACCCTACGGTGTCAAGGTTTTTGCAGATGACTTAAACGGTAAACTTTCAGCAGCTGCTAGTCCACTAAAGGATAAAGTTAGGGTAGAGGTACAAGACGGTGTTCTAAAATTAATTGGGGCAAAGAATATTAGCATAGACCCATCCAGCACAATGAATCCAGATTTAGTGTTGAAGATCACCCCTTCTGCAAATGCTACTATAAGCTACGTTGAATCAATAGATGAACGAAATATTGACAAGGCTATTTCATTAGGAAGATATGATCATATTTTAAAAGCAGGAGGCAATTTTGCAGGAGTAGATACTTCTACAAATAACACCTTTAAGCTAAGCTATGATGGAAAAGAATTTAATATAGCTATGAAACAAAGGAATTATGGCACTGATATAATAGAATTTGTATCAGATATCAACGATGCCATAAAGACTAATTATACAGAGTTGGCAGGACACGTGAAATTCAATGTAGAGGACGGAAAATTGAACATCGTTTCCGATAAACAATTGACAGCTTCCGCTGCTACTACCAATCCATTGGATTTAACCACTATAGGCTTTGGGGTATCTAGCCCTACAAGTACGGTAATGGCTTCAAATATTTTGGAAGGCTCCATAAAGACACTAAGCCTTACCTCAACTGTAGGCATTGGTGCTTCGCCAGACAATGAACTAAAAGTCAATTATAACGGAACAGATATCACCTTGTTATTGACTCAAAAGACTTATGATGGAACCCTAGGCAATACCATGGATGATTTATCAAATGATATACAAACCAAGATAAATGCAGATCCAACACTAAAAGGGCATATGACCGTGCAAAATGAAAATGGCAGAATAACCTTCTATGGAGATAGAAACTTTAGCCTAAGCACAAGTAGTACAGGGAGCATGTTGGAGGATATGGGGATTAGATCCAACAAGCCATCCATAAAACTAGAAGCAAAAATTGAATCTGGTTCAAAAACACAACTCATAGGAGTCATAGAAAAGCTTATTGAAGATATGAAAAACAATAATTCGGATGGCATTTCCAAAGGATTAAAGCGACTTGACGCTCAGATTTCAAATATCAGTGCAGTGAGAGCAGAAATAGGTGTAAAAACCAATAGACTAGAATTGACAGACAATAGAATACAAGATGATACCATCAATATAAAATCACTTTTATCAAAGAATGAAGATGTAAATATGGCAGAGGTCATTATGAATCTAAATATGGAGGAAAATGTCTATCGGGCATCTCTTTCATCAGGAGCGAAGATCATACAGCCTTCACTGGTAGACTTTCTAAGATAGACATGTTATGGGAAGGTGATATAAATGGGAATACAAAATATCAATACAACACAAGCTACTTTGAGTATTAGATCAAGATTACCCAAGATACAGATAGATCAGCAGCAATGCTTTAATGAGTCTGGACTTATGGATTATCAAACACTGACAGATTATTATACAAGTCAAGGTGTGCAAGCTGCTTTTCAAGGAATAGAGAGAAGAGTAAGCGAAGGCAGGATGATGGGCGCCATAGAAAATGGAGGCAATCCCATAAGCCAGATAGCCAGAAGCAATAGCTTTGACCAGGCAGGCTATACCATAGCTGCAACACCAAGAAGCAGACCAAGAATTATGATAATTGAAGGTTACATAGATATATCAATATAAAACAAAGGGGGATATGAAATGCTTACAAAAACTAAGTTTCTAGGAGAAATAGAAATAGAAGAAAAGGACATACTAAATTTTAGCTACGGATTACCAGGATTTCCAGAGCTGCATAAATTTGCACTATTGCCTGTAGAGGGCAACGAATACATGCACTATATGCAGTCAATAGAAGAAGAAGCAGTATGCTTCATCACCATAGTCCCAGCTGCAGTAGTAGGAGATTATGATATAGAAATAAGTAACGATGCAGTAGAAGCCCTTGAAATTAAATCACCAGAAGAAGTACAACTATTAGCCATTTTAAACATACCAGAAGATCCAAAAGCAATAACCATAAATTTAAAAGCACCCATCATCATAAACAGCACAAACAAAAAAGCAGCCCAAGAGCTTTTACAAGACGATAGATTTGAAATAAAACATAAATTATATAAGGGGGAATGATCTCCTTGCTAGTATTATCAAGAAAAAAAGACGAGTCAATCTTAATTGGTGATGACATAGAGATAATCATCACAGATATCTCAGATGATAAAGTGAAAATAGGTATCAGGGCTCCAAAGACCATGAAGATTTTCAGAAAAGAACTCATAATAGAAGTAGAAAACGAAAACAAAAACGCCGCAGAAGGGCAAAAACTAGACTTGGGGAAAATTAGCGAAATAATAAAAAAATAAAACTGATGGCTGATTTTATTCAGCTATCAGTTTTTTCATATCATTCTTAATTTCCAGAAAAAAGTGTCTTTATTTTTTGAACAAACTCATAGGTTTCTTCTGATTTTCTAAAGGTAGTATCCGCATTTTGCATATATCGCATAATGGCTCCTTGATTCTTTTCCAAAGTATTAAGTTCAGCCATAACCATATTATGATTGTTGTCAACTTTTGATTCAAGGTTATCGAACTTAGACTCAAGAGTACCAAACTTAGACTCAAGAGTACCAAACTTGGATTCAAGCGTATCGAACTTAGACTCAAGAGTATCGAACCTTCCATCTATTGAAGTAACCTTTTGGACTAATAATTCCAATAATTGACGATCTGTCAATACATTACCCCCCTTTACAAGAAAACTAAATTTAAGAACCATTAATAGTATGATAGCATAAGAGTGGCTTTCAGTAAATAAATAATGATTTAAAAAATATTTATTAAAAACGCGAAATAAGTCTAAAGTATAGTAAAAGACTTCCGATAATATAAGTAGAAGCTAAAGATTAGTCTTCAAAACACAGGGCCCGTGAAAAGAAGATTGCTCTTAGCAATATAATAAGCAAATAATGGGCAAGGATGTCCGTTATAATATAAAAATTCAAGGAGGAAAAATAAATGATTATAAATCATAATATGAATGCAATGAATGCTCACAGGATGATGAGTTCAAACAATGTAAATTCTGGTAAATCAATGGAAAAACTTTCTTCAGGTCTTAGAATAAACAAGGCTGGAGATGACGCAGCAGGACTAGCAATATCAGAGAAAATGAGAGGTCAGATTAGAGGTCTTGATCAAGCATCAAGAAATGGACAAGATGGTATTTCTTTAATCCAAACTGCAGAAGGTGCTTTAAATGAAACTCATAGCATACTTCAAAGAATGAGAGAATTAGCAGTTCAATCAGCTAACGACACAAATGTTACAACTGATAGAAGCAAGATTCAATCAGAAATGAATCAATTGGCTCATGAGATCACAAGAATATCAGATACAACTGAATTCAATACTCAAAAATTATTAGACGGACAATTTACAGGTAAAGAATTCCAAATTGGTTCTAATAAAGACCAACAAATAGCACTAAGCATTAATGGAATGAATGCGCTGAACTTAAAAGTTGTTGGACAAGAAGGAATGAGTGCTGCTACTGCTAAATTGAATGTTAAGAGCAATGTAACTTCACCTGCTTCTCTTGAAATTGTAGATGCAACAGGGACAGCAGCAGTAGGAATATCTGCAGCAATGGTAGCTTCAACAGGAGTGGTTACAGTAACACTAGGGAAATTAGCAGGAGCAGTAGGATCAGCAGGAACAGTAGTAGCAGCTTCAGCAGATGATATAGCGGCAGCTCTAGCAGCAGCCAATATAACAGCAGTAACCGTTAAAGCGGGAACAGCTGCAGCTAATATAACAGCAGCAGTTTCTGTAGGAACTATTACAAATGTAGCAGGAACTAAAGATTCAGATGCACTTTCAATTGGTAGCTATACTGATGCGAATACAGCTATAGAAACTATAAATAATGCTATTAATACAGTATCTGAAGAAAGATCTAAACTGGGTGCTTACCAAAATAGATTAGAGCACACAATAACTAACTTAAGTACATCTGCAGAAAACTTACAAGCATCAGAGTCAAGAATCAGAGACGTAGACATGGCTAAAGAAATGATGGCATTCTCAAAGAATAACATCCTTAGCCAAGCAGCTCAAGCAATGCTTGCACAAGCGAACCAACAACCACAAGGAGTTCTTCAATTATTAAGATAATTGAAGAAAATTTAATGAATTTCATATAATAAGAACTATGAAGAGAGTAGAGTTGATTGCAGCTCTACTCTTTTTTAAATATAGATATTTATTCTAATAGAAAGGAAAAAAGTATGAATATAGCAGAAAAGAATATAAAAGCACTTCAAAAGAATCCTTTTGGAGAAATTGTGATAAAAAAAATGGCAGATAAAAATAAAGATGAGGAAGTTCATTATCTTTTAAAAAGTAATATATCAATAGCGGAAGAAATTAAGATAATAGAAAAGAAGTTGGATTTCAATCATCACTGCAATTTCATATTAATAGGAGCTGGGAATGGGGAGCTTATAGAAAGCATATATAAAAAGATGTCCAATTTAAGCACTTTTACTATAATTGAAAAAAACAAAAATGTACTTATTAATTTACTTGGGACTAAAGACTTATCTAAGGTGTTTAAGGATAATAGAGTGTGTTTATTAATAGGTAATTTAGATGAAATAAGTGCAACCTTAGATATAAGATTTACGGTTAAAGAGTTTGCATTTAATATTAAGAACACAAAGATCATCACTCTTCCTTATATGAAAAGTATGGATGAAAAATATGTGGATGAGTGTTTATATAGAATAGTATCTAAATTAAAATATTTACTTTTGAACTTCGGAAATGATATCAACGATATACTTGAGGGCATGGATCATATAGTCGAGAATTGGGATAATATTCTGAGAGGTCTTGGAATAAATGGATTTAAGGATAAGTACAAGGGAGTTCCAGCTATAATCGTTTCTGCAGGACCTTCCTTAGATAAAAATATAGAAGCGTTAAAAAGAGTCTATGGAAAAGCACTGATACTTACAGTAGACGCTACAGCTCAAAAGGTTATGAAACTTGGAGTTACGCCGGATGCCATTTCAACGATTGAAAGGCCAGAAGTAATGGATTCTATATTTTATGAGAAGATGGATTTGTCTAAAGAGCCTATTTTTTTAGGTCCTCCTGTAGTTACAAAAAAGATATTAAATAGATTTAATAACTTGATAATAACAGGTAGAAGCGGAGAAATAATAGTAAAATCAGTAATGAACTTATTAGGACACGACTCTTTAGAATTAGGAATAAGTTGTGCCCATATCCCCTTTGCCTTTGCTAAATATATTGGTGCAGACCCTATAATATTTATAGGTCAGGATTTAGCCTTTACTAAAGAAGGCGTTACACATTTTGAAGAAGCAAGTGAAGTAGCTAAAGAAGGAGCAAGGAATGAAGAAATGGCTTGGGTGATGGGAAATGATGGAGAAAAGCTACCTACAGCTGAAGTATTTACTAAATTTTTGACTTGGTTTGAAAATGAAATATCAAATGCACCTAAGACTACCTTTATAAATGCTACCGAAGGTGGAGCTAGAATTAAAGGAACTAAAGTGATGAAGTTTTCTGAAGTGATAGATATATACTGTAAGAATAAAATTACAAGTCTATATGAAAGCTACAAAAAAATAGTAAGTGAAGATAAACCCATGAATAAAGCTGAAGAAACCAATAAACTGATTTTGTTGCTTAATAATTTTATTGATGATTGTGATAGATTGAAATCTGAATCAGACAAAAACAATGAGTTAATCATAAAACTTGCAGAAAATAATAAAACAGATGTAAATAAGTTTCAAGAAATTTTAAAAAGTTACGATAATATATTTGATGAGAATAGACTTTTACAGTTTTTATTTCAGCCTATATTAGTTAGTTGTTTTAGAAGTTTCCACGGTTATTCAATCAATATGAGCGAACTGGAATGGCAGAAACTATTATTTGAAGGAAAAGATTACTGTAAAAAGATTCATGAAGTTTCAGAAGCATTAAAGATTAAATTTAAAGAATATATAATAATGGTAAACAATCTTGAAAAGGGTGATATGATTGAAGATAAATTACATGATAAATAATTTTGTAGAAGATATTTATTTCGAGAATTTAGATGTTTTAAGAGAAAAGTTTATAAATATATGTGAAGAATTTGAAAAAGAGTCTAGATGTTTTGAAGTGGATGGAAAAGATTCTATAACGAAAAAAAAGATAATGAATAAGTTTTTAGAGATATTCGAAAGCAATGATTTTATAAAGATGTCTGATTTTTTACTTTATGAAGTAGTACCTTTTATTAAAGGGAGAAATCTTAATTAATATGTAGTAAAGGTGTGGTTGTATGGTTAAAGTTTATGAGTTTAAAACTCATCCTTATGAGTTGTTAAAAGATAATGAAAGAAATGCTAGATGTAGAGTCTGGCAGCCTAAAAAGGACAATCCTAGCGTAGTCATACTTGAATATGGATATGGAAGTAATATCAATGATAAAATGTTAGAAGAGGTAGCAGAGTATATATGTAAGAAACATGATATGGCTGTTATATCTATAGAGTATGGAGGAACACAGCTAAAATATTCAGATGATTTATTGACTAAATTGGAAAAGCTATTACCCTCTTTCTTAGATAAGGTAAGTCCTTTTTTGAAAGAAAAATATCAAGAGTTGATAAAGGAGAAAAGCTATCAAGATGTAATAAATGGCCTTTATTTTGAGAGCTATACGAATTATCCAGTATATAAGGATACAGTTATAGCACTTTATGGTGGAGAGAATGAATATCAAGATTATGGATTGACATCAGCATTAGATGTTTTATACGGCATTCAGTTTATTAAAGAAATGTATCCTCGTTGGAATTGGGATGATTGTATAGGATATGGAAAAAGCTATGGAGCTTATTTAATACAGATGGCAGAAAAATTAAAGCCAGGCACATTTTCTATGGTTTTAAATTTAAATGCTAAATTAGATATAGATAAAATGGATTTATTTTGTAACATGACCGAATGGGAAAATGGAAAACAGAAAAATTTCATAATGAATTCTATAGGAAGGTTTCCTATTTATTTAGTTGAGAAATTTGGTTGGACAACGAATCAAGAACACCAAAATGCTTTTAAACCTTGGCATTATGATATAAGAAATATTAAAAATACGGAGCATATCAGTAAAGCGGAAAACAATAGGAATACTCCTTATATATTTGTAGATATCATGAACGAACGATGCTTTATAAACACTAGAAAAGGGTATATAGACACCTTAATTGAAAACAACTACTCATTAGAGTGTTGGGTTGTAGATGAAAGCGAAGCAGATGGGGAAATCGTTAAGAAAGAAGATAAGGGCATTTCAATAGATGAAAAAAGCTTATTCACTCATTACATTGCAAAATATCCAAATAGAAATGTATATAAAGGAAATTTAGATTCTCTTTGGTATGCTGTAAATAATGGAGCTTATTTAATATATGATTTAAATGGATATCCAAAACTAGATTTTATAAACTTAAGCAATTATAATGAAATTGAAAAGTATATTAATATTGACAAATTTAAAGGTCTTAAAGGGTATTTAGAAAATCCTATAAATAAAATATGTGAAGAATACGAACAGCTCGTTTCAAGTGAAAATTAGTTATTAATATATAGTAGGGAATGATTATTGTGAATAGAAAGCTTGATACTTTACTAATAAATAAAAATCATAGTATAAAAGAAGCGATCAGAGCTATTGATAATGCGTCAAAGGGCATTATATTGGTTGTAGATGAAGAAAAAAGGTTAATCGGAACGATAGTAGATGGAGATATAAGAAGAGCTTTATTAAAAGGTTTAAATTTAAATGATAGTATAGAAAAAATTATACATTATAATCCTGTAGTTGCTAATAAATCTATGAATAGAGAAGATCTAAAAGATTTATTTATAAAAAAAGCTGTTAAACAAATACCTATAGTAAATGATGAAGGAATTGTTGAAGACTTAATAGGTATAAATGATATCTTGCTACCAGAGGGTAAAGAAAATTTAGTGATAGTTATGGCAGGGGGATTGGGAACTAGGCTAAAAGACCTTACTAAAGAAGTTCCTAAACCAATGTTAAAGGTAGGAAAAGATCCTATTCTTCAGCATGTAATAAACAATTTTAAACAATACGGATATAATAAAATGCTTGTTTCAGTGAACTATAAAGCTGATATAATAGAAAATTACTTTCAAGATGGATATGCTTATGGAGTTAAAATAGATTATATAAGAGAAAAAAAGAGACTAGGAACTGGTGGAGGAATAAAGCTTGCAAAGGATTATATAGATTCTCCTTTCTTTGTAATCAATGGAGATATATTCACAAATCTTAATGTAGAAGATATGATGAATTTTCATATTGTAAATAATTTTGATATAACTGTAGGAGTTAAAAAACATTCATTTAAAATTCCCTATGGAGTAATAAATTCAGAAGCTAATATTATTAAGCAAATAGAGGAAAAGCCTACTATAGAGTATCTAATAAATGGTGGTATATATTGCATAAATCCAAATGTAATTGATTATATACCAAATGATGAATATTATGAAATAACAGATTTAATAAATAGATGTATAAAAGAAGGAAAAAAAGTAGGTAGTTATGAGATAAAAGATTACTGGATGGATATAGGGAAGATAGAGGACTATTATAAGGTAAATGAAGATGTGTATGATTTAATAGCTTGTGATAAAGCAGGTGATAAGGGTGATAAATGATAAAAGTATTCTTGTTATAATACCAGCGAGAGGTGGCTCAAAAGGTATACCAAGAAAAAATATAAGAGATTTAAATGGTAAACCTCTTATTGCGTATACAATAGAAGAAGCAAAAAAAAGTAGGTATATTGACAGAATTGTGGTTTCTACAGAGGATGAAGAGATAGCAGAAATAAGCAAAAAATATGGAGTCGAGGTACCTTATTTAAGACCATTAGAACTGTCAGAGGACAACTCTCCAACAATAGATTGTGTGATTCATATGATAAATTGGTTAAAAGAAAAAGAAAATTATGTACCAGATTATCTATGTTTACTTCAATGCACTTCTCCATTAAGGACGCATGAAGATATTGACGGAACAGTTGAGAAAGCTATAACCTTAAATATGGATGGCGCAGTTTCAGTTTGCGAAGCAGAAGTAAACCCATATTGGACTAATGTGTTTGAGGGAGATAGGTTAAAATATTTTATAGAAGAAGGGAAGCAAATAACAAGAAGACAGGATTTGCCTAAAGTATATAGACTAAATGGTGCAGTTTATCTAATAAAAACAAGTATTTTATTGCATCAGAAAACATTTACAACAGAGAACATAACAGGGTATATTATGAGTAGTGAGAGTTCAGTTGATATAGATAATGAAATTGATTTTAAGTTTGCAGAACTACGTATAGAAGGATTGAAAAGGTAGCGTGAAAGGAGAAAAAATGATTTGGTCAGGATTACCTATTGTTATATTTGGCAGTGGTGGGATTTCAAAAGAAATATATTATTTAATAAGAGAGATCAATCAATCAAATAATATAGATGTTTTTAATTTTTTGGGATTTGTTGAGAACCAGTCTAGTGAAATTGGAAAAGAAGTTATTAATTTATATAAGGTAATAAGCAGCGATGATCTGTTTGAAGAATATGCAAAAAAGTGGGACGTGTTGGGAGTTGTAATTCCACAGGGTGATCCTAAAATAAAAGAAATTATATTTAGAAAAATTCAGCATATAAAAAACATAGTTTATCCTAACGTTATTCATCCAAATGTAACTTTAGATAAAGATAGTGTAACTTTAGGTATAGGAAATCTATTAACATCAGGTGTGAGATTAACATGTAATATAAATATTGGAGATTTTAATTTAATTAACTTGAACTGCACCATTGGTCATGATGTAAAAATCAAAAATTATAATGTAATTAATCCTGGTGTAGCGATTTCCGGCAATGTCCAAATTGAAAATAATTGTATGGTTGGTACTGGCGCAAATATTTTACAAGGCATATCAATTAACGATAATGCAATTGTTGGAGCAGGAGCAGTTGTTACAAAAAATGTTGAGAAAGAAAAAACTGTAGTTGGAGTTCCAGCTAAAAGTATAATTTGAGTAAGAAATGAGGATGCATAACATGAAAGAACACAGTGTTTTTATTATAGCAGAAGCTGGCGTAAATCATAATGGAGATATTGATATAGCTTATAAGCTCATCGATAAAGCTGTGGAGGCAAGAGTAGATGCTATAAAGTTTCAGACATTTAAATCTGAATTGGTTGTTTCAAAGTATGCACAACAAGCAGAATATCAAAGAATTAATACAGGGCGTGTAGAATCACAATTAGAAATGGTAAAAAAGCTAGAATTATCATATTGTGATTTTGAAAATCTAAAAAAATATTGTGATAAAAAAGACATAATGTTTTTATCAACTCCATTTGATATCGAAAGTATAGTGTTTTTAAATTCATTAGGGGTTGAAATATTTAAAATTCCATCAGGTGAAATAACAAATTTGCAATATCTAAGGAAAGTTGGTAGCTTAAATAAAAAAGTTTTATTGTCAACTGGAATGTCCAATTTAGGTGAGATAGAACAAGCGTTAGAAATATTAAGAAAAAGTGGCGCAGGGGACATTGCTATTTTACAGTGCAATACCAGCTATCCAACTCCCATGGAAGATGTGAATTTAAAGGCTATGAGCACAATGAAAAACGCTTTTAAAGTAGAGGTAGGGTATTCAGATCATACGGTGGGAATAGAAGTTCCTATTGCAGCAGTGGCGATGGGTGCTAAAGTCATTGAAAAACATTTTACATTAGACAAGAATATGGAGGGCCCTGACCATAAAGCAAGCTTAAATCCAGACGAATTATTAGAAATGGTAATATGTATAAGGAACATAGAAAAAGCTTTTGGAAATGGAATTAAAATTCCTTCTAAATCAGAAGTTAAAAATATTGAAATTGCAAGAAAAAGCATAGTTGCGAAATGTAATATTAGAAAAGGTGAAGTTCTTACAGAAGAAAATTTGACGGTGAAAAGGCCTGGAAATGGTATATCCCCAATGAGATGGGATGAAATATTAGGTGAAATTTCAAATAAAGATTATGAAGAAGATGAGATGATTTTGTCATGAAGAAGATTTGTATTGTAACTGGCACTAGAGCAGAATATGGGCTTTTAAAGCCAATAATGGATAGGATAAATAATGACAATAATTTTAAATTACAGCTTGTTGTTACAGGTATGCATTTATCACCTGAATTTGGATTAACTTATAAAGAAATTATAGAAGATGGATTTATAATAGATGAAAAAATCGAAATTTTGTTAAGTTCAGATACCCATATAGGAATATCAAAGTCTATGGGATTAGCTATGATAAGTTTTGCAGAAGCATATGAAAGATTAAAGCCAGATATAGCAATAGTTTTAGGAGATAGGTACGAAATCTTTTCAGCCGCTAGTGCAGCTTCAGTTGCAAGAATACCGATTGTTCATTTATACGGAGGAGAAACAACTGAAGGCGTTATTGATGAGGCATTTAGACATTCAATTACGAAAATGAGTTTGCTACATTTTACTAGCACTGAAACTTATAGGCAAAGAGTAATACAATTAGGTGAGCATCCAAGTAGGGTTTTCAATGTAGGCGCTATGGGTATTGAAAATATAAAAAACATAAGACTTCTAAGAATAGAAGAATTGGAATCACTATTTAATTTTAAATTTGAAGGGGACAAAATACTGCTAACATTTCATCCTGTCACCTTGGAAAACAAATCATCAAAAGAACAATTTCAAAATTTACTAGATGCTTTGGATAAATTTGAAAATCTTAAAGTGATATTTACTAAAGCTAATTCAGATACTGACGGACGGATAATAAATAAAATGATAGATAAATATGTGGAGAAAAATAGACACAGAGCTATTGCATTTACATCTATGGGACAACAAAAGTATCTAAGTACAATGAAGTATATAGATGCAGTAGTGGGAAATTCTTCAAGTGGGATTGTTGAAGCTCCATCATTTAATGTTCCGACTATAAATATTGGGGATAGACAAAAGGGAAGAATACAAGCAGATTCTATATTGAATTGTGAACCTAATACAGATGAAATAGCTAAATTGTTAAAAACTATATTGTGTAAAAACTTTAAAAAGAATCTAAAAAATATAAAAAACCCATATGGAGATGGAGATGTATCACGAAAAATAGTGGAGAAGATTAAGCTATTTTTATTAGATGATGCAATAACTATAAAGAAGAAGTTTTATGATACTAATAGAGAACTGATTTAATATTTTATAGGGAGAAATTAAAATGAGATATTGTAAAAGGTGCGTTATGCCAGACACAAGACCAGGAATTTCTTTTGATGAAGCGGGGATTTGTTCTGGATGTAGAAGTCATGAGAAAAAGGAAGCAACTAATTGGGATAAGAGATTTGAAGAGTTAAAAAGGTTATGTGAAAAATATAGAGGGATGAATGGTAGTGGATATGACTGTATGATTGCTGTAAGTGGGGGCAAAGATAGTCATTATCAAGTTTATGTGATGAAAGAATTGATGGGGATGAATCCTTTACTTGTAAGTGTTGAAGATAATTTTCCAATGACAGATGTTGGAAAGCATAACATTAAAAATATTTCAGAAGAATTTGGCTGTGACATTATTAGTATGAAGCCTAATATAAAAGCACAAAAAAATTTAATGAGAAAAACATTTGAAAAACTTGGGAAACCAACTTGGTATATTGATAGATTGATATATACATATCCTTTGTATATGGCTATTAGATGTAACACTCCATTATTAGTTTATGGTGAAAATGTTAGTTATGAATATGGTGGTGACCAGAAAGAAGAAACATATTCAGCAAAAGATCAAATTAATAATGGCGTTGCTTGTCAAATTGATATTAATGAACTTTTAGGAGATGGAATTACTGAAAAGGAATTATATTTATGCCAAGCTCCAAGTAAAGATGATTTAAATAAACTTGATCCAATGTACGTAAGTTATTTTATGCCATGGAACAGTTATCAGAACTATTTATTTGCTAAAAAGAGAGGATTTAGGGATTTAACGCATGAATGGAAAAGAACTCATCATATTGAGGATTTTGATCAAGTAGATAGTAGAGCTTATTTAGTGCACCCATGGCTTAAATATCCTAAATTCGGACATGCCACAGCTACTGACTATGCCTCAAGATTTGTGAGATATGGTTTAATAACACGTGATGAGGCAGTAGAGCTTATTAAAAAACATGATAACAATCTAGATGATAAATCAATACAGGATTTTGTGGAGTTCACAGGATATACTATGAAAGAGTTTTGGAGTATCGTAGATAAATTTTACAATAGAGATTTGTTTATAAAAGATGAATATGGACAATGGAAATTAAAGCATCCTATATGGGAAGATGAAAAAAAATAGCTATATATACAAAGGAAGTATGATATATGAACTTAAAAGGCAAAAAAGTACTAGTTACAGGCTCGGAAGGCTTTATAGGAAGTCATCTTACAGAAAGACTTGTAGAACTTGGAGCGGACGTAACAGCTCTTGTTCAATATAATTCATTCAATAATTGGGGATGGTTAGATACTTTTGATAATAAAATAAAGGGTAGTATACGTGTTGTAAGTAGTGATATTAGGGAATATGACGGAATGAAAAGAATTATAAAAGGTCAAGATATCGTATTTCATCTAGCAGCACTTATAGCTATTCCTTATTCCTATTTATCGCCGATGGCCTATGTAAGAACAAATGTAGAAGGGACTACAAATGTGCTTGAAGCTTGTAGAGAATATGATATACAAAAGATAATACATACTTCTACTTCAGAAACCTATGGGACGGCATTATATGTTCCAATTGATGAAAAACACCCACTTCAAGGACAATCCCCATATTCAGCATCCAAAATTGGTGCAGATAAAATTGCAGAAAGCTTTTATAAGAGTTTTAGTACTCCAATAGCTACGATAAGACCTTTCAATACATATGGTCCAAGACAATCAGCAAGAGCAGTTATACCAACTATAATATCTCAGATACTAGTAGGTAAAACTGAAATTAAACTTGGAAGCTTAACTCCAACAAGAGACTTTAATTATGTAAAAGATATCGCAGAAGCATTTGTTAAAGTTGCAGAAAGTGATAAAACCATTGGTGAGGTTATAAATGCAGGTTCTAATTATGAGATATCCATAGGGGATACAGTAAAAAAAATCATTAATATTATAGGAAAAGATGTAACTATATTTTGTGATGACGAAAGAATAAGACCAGAAAATAGCGAAGTAAACAGATTATGGGCGGATAATGCTAGGATTAAGGAATTGACAGGATGGATGCCTAAATATAGTCTGGATGATGGATTAGGAGAAACTGTGCATTGGATAAAAAATAATATGAAGTATTTTAAAACGGATGTGTATAATGTATAGCGTTAATGACTAAATGAACCTATAAAATCAGAATATATTAAGGTTGGTTCTTATAATTAAGGCTGACCTTAAATTATTAATAAGATAATCAAAGAATAATCCATTGGGATATAATTCCTTGGATAAGAACAACATGATGAAAGACTAAATATGGTTCTGACGTTTTGCAAATGTCAACCTGTATTTAATGAAAGCGGTGAATAACTTGTTCAATAATATTAAGATGGAGATAATAGACGAAAAGATATGCTTATTAACATTAGATAACTCAAAGGGACTTAATATTTTAGATTTTGAAACCTTAGAAGAATTTAAATCTGCTATATATCAAATTAACTCGGATAATAACATAGAAGTAGCAATAATAACTGGGGCAGGAGACAAGTTGTTTTCTGCAGGGGCTGATATAAAAGAAATGATTAAAATGAACTTAGATCAAAACAAGGACTATTGCGAATTAGCTATAAGTGTAGTTATGAGTATATTTAGAAGTGAAAAAATATTTATTTCAGCTATAAATGGATTTGCAATAGGAGGAGGTCTTGAGTTGATCTTATCTTGCGATATTCGAGTAGCTTCTGCGAATGCCAAGTTTAAAAGTCCAGAGGTGAAACTAGGTATTATATGTGGCTTTTCTGGAACACAGATGTTGCCTAGGATTGTGGGGATGTCAAATGCAAAAGATATGCTTCTTACTGGAAAAGTAGTTGATTCAAAGAGAGCACTTGAAATTGGATTAGTACATTATATTTTTGACATAGATAAACTGATTGATAATGTGATAAGTATTGCTAAAGAAATAGTTAATTGTAATTCAAAAGCGGTTAGTAATACAAAGTATTTAATTAATAAGTCAATGGAATTACCATTAACAGAAGGTTTAAAGTTAGAGACTGAATACTTTACAAAATTAGTTAATTCAGATGAGGGAAAAAGGTCATTAGATTCATTTATAAATAAGAAGAATAAGTAATCGTAGAATATAAAATTTCTATTGAAAGATAAAAAGCAAGATGAAAAATAGAGTAAACATTCAAAACGAGGCTAGTTGAATTGTACTAGTTCAAAACAGATAAATACAATGTTTAGGAATATACATAAACTGTTCCAAAATTCATTAATAAGGAGATAACATAATGGCGACTACTAAAAAAATTCTAATACAAGCCCCTAATGATCCTGAACTTAATGTAAAAACAAGGGAAAACTTAGAATACTATATAACTTATCCAGATGGATATGATGAATCCGGAAATTATGGTTTAGTATTTTGTATTACAGGATATGGTGATAGTGCAGAATCGGAATATCAATCAAATAAATTAAGACCCTATATTTCGGATAGATATAATATGATTACAGTAGGAGTTAGATATCATAATGATTTAAGAAGTAGTGATCAATTTTTAATTGATACTGCGAACATATCTAATTGGTATGGGCTAGAATCAGATTATTTTAAAGATAAAGCCAATGGAAATCAAATAATAGATGAGATATTCCAATTATTAACATCGAAAAATATATTTTCTTTAGATTCAAGACTAGCCATTAAAACATCTGCATACCACCAATATTCATCCTTTGGATTTATGCCAGCTATAGATCATTTAACAGTTTTGTTTGATATAATTCAAAAGCACAATGTAGATAAAAAAAATATAATAGTTTTTGGCTCATCTTATGGAGGATATATCGCTTCACTTATGGCTAAATATGCTCCCAATACTTTTTCTTTGGTAATAGATAACAGTGGATTTTGTATTACACAATTGCAAGAGGTTTTTGGTGGACAAGTTGGGGGCGTAGGAGGTTCGATAGCAAGGTATATAAATAATAAGAGATATGAAATACCTATCACTACAAATACGCTATGGTCTTTAGATGAAACATCAAAATATTATTTTTCAGACGCTAATAAGCAAATCAGGAGTCTTTTAATTGAAGAACATAGAACTCCTTCTTCGACGGTATATTGTTGCTATCATTCAGAAAATGATACAGTAGCACCTATAAGATTAAAGGATAAAATGTGTAATCTGCTAAGAAGATATAATCTTACTTACTACAAAAGAGTAAGTGAAAAAGATGTAGATGGTAAATTGTTTAAAAATTCATTACATGCAATGGATTCATCTTTACGTGAAATGTTTGATTTTTCTATAGAAAGGTTTAAAGAATTTAATCAAACAAAAGAAGATGAAACAGATTTTGATAAAAATGTAGTTTATGGATTTCCTTGTGTTAATAAGTTATATAATTTTTCTTATAAAAATACTGGTCTTAATGTTGAAATTAAAACAATTTAACTCATTTATTATAATTAGTATTATGTGCAAAGGTTTTTTCTAATTGTTTTTATATAATTCAAGTATAGGCTAGTGAGACAAATAAATTAAAAAAGGAGCTAATAAAATGATACCATTATGTATACCAGAAGTTAAAGGAAATGAGTGGAAATATATAAAAGAATGTTTAGATACTAATTGGATTTCATCTGTTGGTTCATATGTAGATAAATTTGAAAATGATTTTGCTAGCTATGTAGAGGCTAAAAATGCTGTGGTAACTATGAATGGTACTGCAGCACTTGAGCTTGCTTTAAGAACTTTAGGAGTAAGTAATGGCGACGAAGTTATAGTTTCTTCATTAACTTTTATATCACCTGTTAACACTATAAAATACGTAGGTGCAGAGCCAGTATTTGTAGATGTTTGCAGAGATACTTGGGTAATGGATGCAGATAAAATTGAAGAGCTAATTACACCTAAAACTAAGGCTATAATACCAGTGCATATTTATGGACAACCAGTAGATATGGATGAAATAATGAAAATTGCAAAAAAACATGATTTGTTTGTCATAGAGGATGCCACAGAAAGTCTGGGGGCTGTATATAAAGGCAAGAAAGTAGGAATTATTGGTCATATGGGTTGTTTTTCCTTTAATGGTAATAAACTCATTACTACGGGAGCAGGCGGAATGCTAGTAACAAATGATGAGAATCTGGCAAAAAGAGGGAAGTATCTATCAACGCAAACTAAAACAGTATTAGGAAATGGTGCTTTTTATCATGAAGAGATAGGTTATAATTTTAGGATGCCTAATGTACTTGCAGCTATGGGATGCGCTCAACTTGAAAATGCTGAAGAATTTGTGAATGCTAAAATAGAGCACGGGACTTTATACAATAAGTTATTGGGAAATGTAAAAGGTATAACTATACCAGTAGAAAAAGATGAAATTAAAAATGTTTATTGGCTTTATTCAATTTTAGTTGAGGAAGATTATTTTTTAACTAGAGATGAATTAGTGATTAAATTAAAAGAAAATGGAATTCAATCAAGGCCTTTCTTTATGCCAGTTCATAATATGCCACCCTATAGAGAGTGCCGCCATAGTGACATGAATGTAACAAATGAAATAACTAAAAAAGGCATTAATTTGCCAAGCTCAGTAGGATTAACAGAAAGTGAAATCAAAAATATATGTTCAGTTATTGCTAGGTAATTACCTTCTCGCTACTGCTATAAAATTTTCAGGGTGATATTGAGAGCAAATAAAAAATCAGAATCGATATAGTTCTAATAGATAATAAAATAGGGGATAGGTAATTTGATACTTATCTCCTATTTTATTATCTATTAAGATTAAAAGCTGTTTAATTTATATTGCAAAAGAATAAGGATATTATCGTTGCAAATGATAGAATATATCTATAAATAAAAGATAATAGGAAGGTGATTTGATGGGCAACATATTAGCTTTTTACACTTTGCCTCATCCACCAATCATAGTGCCAGAGGTGGGTCGAGGAGAAGAGAAAAAAATACAGGCAACTTCTGATGCATTCGGTAAAGTAGTGGCTGAAATAGCCTCGAAAAACATAGATACAATAATAGTAATTACACCCCATGGACCTGTATTTAGTGATGCAATGGCTTTGTCTTGTGAGGAAAACATAGAAGGAGACTTAGGAAAATTCGGGGTTTCTAAGGTGAAATTCAATCGACAAATAAATGTTCCTTTGACAGAGAAGATCATTGAAATGGCTGAAAGAGAAAATATTTCAACAGCAAGAATCACTAAAGACTCTGCTAAGGATTATGGGCTAAAGTATGAATTAGATCATGGCACCATGGTGCCACTATATTTCATAAATAAAGAGACATCAGACTATAAGCTAGTACATATTACATACGGTATGCTGCCTAAAATGCAGCTATATAAATTCGGCATGGTCATAAAAAAAGCTGTAGAGAACAGCAGTTGTAATGCAGTATTGATCGCAAGTGGAGATTTATCTCACAAGCTTTCAGACAATGGACCCTATGGCTACACCCCTGAAGGTGAGATAGTTGATAAAGAGATCGTATCCATGTTAAAGGAAGGCGATGTGGAAGGAATATTTAACATGGATTCTACCATGGTTGAGAAAGCGGCTGAGTGTGGACTTCGTTCCTATTATGTCATGCTTGGAGCGATGAATGGATATGATATAAAGGGCAATCTTTTATCTTATGAAGGCACTTTTGGAGTGGGCTATGCTGTTATGGACTTTTCTCTTACAGAGAGTAAGAGAGATACATATAGTAGCCTTGTAGAAGAAAACAAAAAAAGATTTAAACATAAAATAGAGAATTCAGATGCGCATGTAAGACTCGCTCGACAAAGTCTTGAACATTATTTGGCATATGGAGATTATATGGACATACCTCACTATGCAACGGAAGAAATGATAAAGACCAAAAGAGGTGTCTTTGTATCTATGAAAAAAGAAGGTCAACTAAGAGGTTGCATAGGCACTATATTCCCTGTTACAGAAAATATAGCTGAGGAGATTATCAGAAACGCAGTGGAGGCTGGAATACACGATCCAAGATTTAGTTCTGTAAGGGAAGAAGAGCTATCAGAATTGGATTTTTCCGTAGATGTACTTACAGAACCAGAAAAGGCTTCGAGAGAGGAGTTTGATCCGAGAAAATATGGTGTAATAGTCAGATCAAGAGGTAAATCAGGCTTGCTTCTTCCTGATTTAGAAGGCGTGGACACTGTAGAGGAACAGCTTAGCATTGCTCTTCAAAAGGCTGGAATATCCCCTAATGCAGAATATAGTATTGAAAAGTTTGAAGTCATAAGACACGGTGAATAGTATTCATGAAAGGAATGTAGGTGATTAGTTGATACACGAGGCATTATTCTATGAAAAACAGGATGGAGAAATTGAATGCTTTTTATGCCCCCATAATTGCATGATTGCTGAGGGTAGCTTCGGACTATGTTCTGTTAGGACCAATATAGAGGGCACTTTAAAAATGATAAATTATGGAGAAATAACTGCCATGTCGATGGATCCCATAGAAAAAAAGCCACTTTATCATTTTGAGGCGGGGAGAAAAATTTTATCTGTAGGTAGCTTTGGATGCAACTTTTCCTGTGGTTTTTGCCAAAATTATTCTATTGCCCACTACAAGGCTGAAAGTCAATATGTTTCACCAGATCAATTAGTAGAACTCTGCAATTCTAAGGAGGACAATATAGGCATCGCGTTTACCTATAATGAACCTTCAATTTGGTATGAATATGTTTACGACACTTCAAAAAAACTGAAGGAAAAATATCCCGAAAAAAAAGTAGTTTTGGTGACTAATGGATATATTCAACTAGAGCCTCTAATTCAGCTTTTGCCCTATGTGGATGCCATGAATATTGATTTGAAATCCTTTGAAGAAGAGTTTTATAGAAAAACCTGTGGAGGAGATATAAAGTACGTATTGAAAACCATTGAAGAGGCGTACCAAAGATGTCATGTGGAAATAACAACCCTTTTAGTAAATGGGCTCAATGATTCACCAAAGGAGATAGAAAAATTAGCTTCTTATTTAGGAAGCTTAGATAAGAATATCCCACTGCATTTATCCAGATATTTTCCAAACTATAAGATGGATCGTCCTGCAACAGATATTGATGTAATGCTAAGGGGAAGAGATATAGCAAAGAAACATTTAAACTATGTATATTTGGGAAACGTGTAAAAAGAATACAAATAAAAGCTAGAGAAAATTCTCTAGCTTTTATTTGTATCTAAGTATAAAGAAAATGGAAAAAGGTTCGATATATATAGTAAAGAACGGATTCGAAAATTGTCCAAGGAGGGGTAACCGTGAAGGTTGATATTAAAGCCGCTAATTATGTTAGCCAGGCTAACACATCTAACGTCAACAAGGGGACTAGCGGGGATAGAGATATTCAGATAAAACCAGTTAAAAATACTGCCAAGGTTGAGATTGCTAAGGCTGGAAAGGGTTTTCTACCACAGGCTCAATTAACACACAAATCGAAAGATGAGCTTACAATAGATGAAAAGGCATGGGTAGAAACAATAGAACGAGCCAATAAATCTATCACAGGGCCATATTGCAACTTTGAATATTCTATACATGAGAAGACAAAGCAGATTATGATTAAAGTAATAGATCAAGAAACAAAAGAAGTAATAACAGAAATACCGCCAGAGAAGGTTCTTGATATGGTAGCATATATGTGGGAACTAGCAGGAGTAATGGTGGACGAGAGGAGGTAGTGATATGGCTAATGATATTTCGAGCATGCTAAATAGTAGGCTAAGATTCTCAGGCATGGCATCAGGCCTTGATACGGACACAATGGTGAAGCAGATGATGGCTGGAGAAAAAGCTAAGGTTGATAAAGCAAAACAGGCAATGCAAGCAGTCCAATGGAAAAAAGATAATTATAGAGAGATTACAAACTTACTTAGAGGATTTAAGGACGACTTTTTTGATGTATTAAAGCCTAGTTCTAATATGAGAAGTTCAAATAACTATAAAAGTTTTACAGCAGTAGCTTCAGATTCTTCTTATGTGACTGCCACTGCAAATAGTGATGCGACTGCAGGAAGCCATAGTATTGAAGTATTAAACCTTGCAACTTATGCAACGAAGCAAAGCGATGTGGGATTGATAGGAGCGGTTGAAGCTTCTACTAGTAAGGATATTTCTAATAAGCAATTTATGATGACTTTGGATGGAGTAACTAAGAAGATAGGGACAGGAACATCATTGGTAACTTTTCAAACTGCCATCGATACAGCTTTTGGAGCTGGTAAGGTAAAAGTTTCAGACTTAGATGTTGATGCGGTGAATACTAAGCTTAGCTTTATGACAGAAGGTGGAGCAACAAAACTTTCTATTTCAGCCGCAACAGAAAATCCTCTAACTGATCTTGGATTTGAGATAGCCGATAATTTAAGTAATAGAATTAATATTGGAAGTACTTTGGAAAGCTTATCTTCACAGCTAGGATTTGCTTTTGGTGTAACAAATAAATTAAACTTAACTATTAACGGTAAGGATTTTTCCTTTGATAAGTCAATCACTCTAATGTCTATGATGTCACAAATCAATAGTGATTCAACAGCCAATGCTACGATGCAGTATGATGAAATAAATGATAAAATCACCCTCACTGCTAAGAAAAGCGGAGCAGGAAGCACCTTGGATATTAGTGAGACAGGCTCTGATTTTCTAGCAAAGATAAATATGACTTCCACTGCCGGTGAAGATGCATCCATCAAACTAGATGGACAAATTATCAAAAGAAGCAGCAATACCTTTACTTCATCAGGGATAACCTATACAGTATTAAAGGAGACAGAGGTAGGTAAACCTCAGACGATGTCCCTAGCTCAAGATGTAGATGGAGTATATAATAAGATTAAAACATTCGTAGATAAATACAATGAAGTTTTAGCTAAAATTAATTTAGAACTTGTAGAAAAACATGATAGAAACTATACCGCTTTGACAGATGAGCAAAAAGAAGCAATGAGTGAAGATGATATAAAGGTGTGGGAAGACAAATCTAAAACTGGATTGCTAAGAAACGATAGTATATTAAATTCCATGGCTGTTTCAATGCGTACGGCAGTGTATGATGTAGTGAAAGATGTCTCTGGTGCACTATCCTCAATAGGTATAACGACAGGTGCATATACTGAAAAAGGCAAGCTCATCATAGATGAGACTAAACTGAAAGATGCTATTAGAAATACGCCTGATCAGGTGATGAATATATTTTCTAAGGAATCAAGTGTTACATATAATGAAAGTTTATCAGACGGTACAAAGCGTACAATAAGATACAAAGAAAATGGTATCGTAAATAGGCTATATGATATTATTCAAGACAATATAAGGACAAATAGAGACAATGATGGTAAAAAGGGAGCACTACTTGAAAAAGCAGGTACTTCAAATGATATCACTGAATTTGATAACATTCTTCAGGATGATATCGATGATAGACAAGATAGAATTGATGAAATGATAGGAAAGTTATACGACAAAGAAGACAGATTATATGCTAAATTTACTGCTATGGAAAAAGCGATGCAGCAGATGAATTCTCAATCAAGTTGGATTTCACAGCAGTTTAGCAGCGGTCAATAGAGATAAGAGGGGGACAAATACATGGCAATGCCAAATAACGCTTATGCGCAATATCAGAACAATGCAATAAATACTTCTTCACCTCAGGAGTTAACATTGATGCTTTACAATGGTCTAGTGAGGTTTATTAAGCAATCAATGCAAGGGGTAGATGAAAAAAACGTAGTAAAGGCTCATAATTTCAATTTAAGAGCGCAAGCCATTCTCGTTGAACTTATGAGTACACTAGATAAGAAATACGCAATTTCAGAGAGTTTTTTACCATTATATGATTTTATGTACAGAAGACTTATGGAAGCAAATATTTCAAAAGATAAAGTTATGTTAGAAGAAGTGCTAGGCCTGGCAGAAGACTTCCGTGATACCTGGGCTCAAGCCATGAAACTTGCAAAGCAAAGATAAAGTATTTTCAAGAAAATATATATTATAAAACACCTTAGACAATAATTGTTTATGGTGTTTTTCATAATTTACTGTATTGTGATAGAATAGAGATAAAACAATATTAATATGCAGGAGTGAAGTGCTATGGCTTATGATATATGCAGAATATGTAGCAAATTTTTTAACAGGAATGGAAATACGGCTTGCGATGCTTGCAATGTAAAAGATAAAGAAGAATATGACAAGGTCAGAGAGTTCGTGATCAGCCATAGAGGCGCCACAGTCCTTGATGTGATAAATAATACAGCAATACCATTGAAAACGATAATGCGCTACGTAGAGGAAGGAAGTCTTTCCTATTCAGATGACAAAATCGAAATTGATTAATATGAGGAGATTTCACTATGACTAATGAAAAAGAGATCATTAATAATCTTATTAAACTTTTGGATACAAAAAAAGTTTTTTTTGATCAAGTATTGGACATTACAAATAAGCAGAAAATAGATATAGAAACAAATGAGGCAGACAATCTGTCAGCTTTGGTCAATAAAAAACAAGAATCCATAGATAAGGTTGATCAGCTTGATAAAGCTTTTTCAGTACAACTTGATTTGTTGAAAAAAACTTTAAATATAAATACGCTAGAAAATGTTGATTATACTAAATATCCTGAGCTGAAAATTTTGAAGCAAAAAGTAGAAGGGATGATGGAAATAGCAGGGAATGTGATGGCTATAGAAAAAGAAAACAGTGCAAAAGTTAATACTATTTTCGATAATGTGAAAAGCGAGCTAAAAAATATAAAGAGAGGCAAAGTTTCACTGAAAGCCTATGATAAGCCCATAGACAATATTGATGGAGTTTATCTTGATAAGAAGAAATAATATGAAATAAAACAAAAACCCTTGTAAATTTTTGGCCATCATTATATAATATAACTTGAGTTAATTATCTAGGTCTGTGGTTGAAAGTCGATGCCAGTCGCAGGCGAAACGATCCACGTAACCAGGGAAAAAATCCTTGTGAGCATGGTGCGGCATAGATGTTAGTCCGTCCAGCATAAGTGGCTGAGAGTAGTAGTAGTGAGGGAATAATATCTATTAGCGAACCTTCCAGACGGCGAGTGTGGGGTCAAAGACCAGGTCAGCTAGATGATGGAGACTCAAGAAAGTAGGGTATTAGTGCGTGTTAAGGAAAACTTTCCTGGTAACAGAAAAGATCCCAGAGAGTTCATATCCTCACGACACTGGCCAATTATGAAAGGGAGGGATTTTCATGTTTCAGGACAAAACATTAGTATGCAAAGACTGCGGAAGTGATTTTACATTCACAGTTGGGGAGCAAGAATTCTACGCTGAGAAGGGCTTCCAAAATGAACCAGCGAGATGCAGAGATTGCAGACAAACAAGAAAAGCAGACGCAGGATCAAGAGGCGAGAAGAGAGAAAGAGTTATGTATGATACAACATGCGCAGATTGCGGTAAAGAAACTCAAGTACCATTCAAACCAACAAACGTTAGACCAGTTTACTGCAAAGAGTGCTTTGATACAAGAAAGTAATTAATTAAGCCACCCGTGAGGGTGGCTTTTTTAGTATTTAAATATACACTATTTTTGAAATTTTATACAATTATTTAACAATCCAGGCTATTGACAAATTGTCCACAAAAACAATTCACAAAAGTTATCCACTGTGAGGCCGCGTTTTTCAAGTTATCAACAAAGTTATACACACTATCCACAGAAAACTGTATTACTATTGTGGATAAGTTTTAATTGAATATTATTTTTAGCATATGCTGGAATCATTAGAAGTTTTAATATGGATAGTTATAAATATGTTTTATTCACAATTATTAGTCAATTTCCAAAGAATTAGAAGGATTATTAATCAAAATGTAGAATAAACTATATATATAGTGTAAGCAAATTAAAATATATATTTTAATTTGCTCATAAGAATAGATTGCATAATTTGATAAAAATTTTCAATCAGTTCTTATGAGGAATGATTATATTCTAGTATAGAAGATCATTTCTATTGGCATTATAGTTGCGAAAGGAGATGTTGCTATGCGTATTAAGGTAAGCGGGAAAAATTTTGATATCACTGAGGCTATCAGAGAAAGGGTGGAAAAGAAACTATCCAAATTTGAGAAGTATTTTGATCCAATCACTGAGGCTCACGCAACTTTAAGTGTTGAAAAGGATAGGCACATTATTGAGGTTTCTATACCTTTTAATGGGGTCATGCTAAGAGGCGAAGAGGCTACTGACGACATGTACGTATCAATAGACAATGTAGTTGAAAAGCTTGAAAAACAGTTTAGAAAACAAAAAACAAGGTTAGAGCGAAGAATCAAGGATGGTAGCATCAGATTTGAGAACTTAGTTCCTTTCCAAGTAGGTGATGAGGACTATGAAAATGAAATTAAAATAGTAAAAAAGAAAAGATTTGCTATCAAGCCCATGTCCCCAGAAGAGGCAGTTATGCAAATGGAGCTTCTTGGACACACTTTCTTTATGTTTAGCAATGCAGATACTGAGGAAGTAAATGTTGTGTACAAGAGAAAACGTGGGGACTTTGGTATAATTGAACAAGAATTTGAATAATATCACAATGAAAACAGTCGGAAAACCGACTGTTTTTTAATTGTCATAGCATAATTGGTCAGCTTTAGGCGGGACTTATTACCCATATTGAATATTTTAATGAATTTTTTGTAATATATGTATATTTGGTAGAGGAAAAATAAAACTTCAGTCGAATATATTATGCAACATAGTTAAGGAGGTACGAATTTTGGAAACAACAATAACCTATTCGACTTCAGATATTGAAAAATTAATCGCTAAATTGCCAGATATTATATCTTCAAGAGTGGTTGTGGATAGCGATGATATCATTCAAGAAATACATATATTAGCTGGCAATAGTAGAAATGTGAAGCAGCTTGTTAGGGATATTCAGTCAGCTATCAATGCTGAGTTTAAGATTGACATAGATTATAAGGTGATAAGTGTAGCGCAAGTAGAGGAAAAAGATATACGAGAGAAAAGGATAAAAATTGACAGTATAGGTGCGAAAAATATAAATAATATGATTGAAGCAGTAGTAGTAATAAAGGATGAAGCAGGTAGTCAATTTGAAGGTAAAAGCACCAAAGTCAAATCCAAAGAAAACAAGCTAAGGGCTGTTGCTGATGCAACCTTGAACGCTTTAGAATTATATCTTGGAGGCTCAGGGCTGTTTTATCTTGATAATATTGAAGTGATTCGTTCAGGTGGAAAGTCTATAATCTGTTGCATAATAGGTTTTTCCCATAATAATTATGAAGATATGCTTATAGGCTGTAGTCTTTCAAAAGCAGACGACAGTGAGGCTACAGTAAAGGCTGTATTAGATGCAGTAAATAGAAGAATTAATATGATTTAGTAATGTAATAAATATTATTACATTATTATATAATTTTTGGCCGACATATTAATAAGCGGAGCGTTTGCCTGTTCCCATTAGCGGAAGGACAGAGCCTTGAAAAAGGAGGGCAAACCGTGAAAAAGATTTCTGCAATACTAGTTACATTATTGTCACTAGTTCTAGCTGGAGGATCAAACTTTAGTTGGTTATAATAATTAATTAATATAGTCGGCCAATTAATAAAGAGGTGAAATTATGCCAAATAAATTAGGGCTTTATATAAGTGCATTAGTGATTATATCTGTGGCATTTGTAACAGCTACAATTGCTCATGCATCTAATATACCTATAAGCGAACTAGCTTTTTTTATAATTCTTTCGGTAATTGCAGAATCTCTTTTAATACAAATGCCTCGTCATGGAGCGATATCAGTTGGTTTTGCGATTAACTTAGCGGCAATGTTGGTTTTTGGTGTACCTGAAGCTGCTTGGATAGGGAGCCTTGGCATTATGCTAAGAATCGTTAAGGTTAACGGGAAGAAATTGCATATTTTCAATAATCCTTTATACAAAACGCTTTTTAATGGGGCAAATATAATATTATCTGCGGGAGCTGCTGGTTATATTTATAAAATTCTTGGAGGAGATCCAGGCATTATTGATTTTAATCGGCTATTGTTACCTCTTATAATTAGCGTTTTGGTATATATAATAGTAAATGCAATAATATTTTCAGGACTAATGGCAATTTTATCTGGAGATACCTTTATAAACATATGGTTAAAAAATATTGTTGGTATTATGAAGAATTTTTATGGAATAGTTCCTATTGGAATTATAATGGCTATTGCATATATGAGTTATGGAAAGTTCGGAGTAATACTTTTCTTTGGACCACTACTTTTAGCTAGATATTCATTTAAAATGTATATTGATATGAAGACTATGTATATAGAAACAGTAAAATCCCTTTGCACTGCAATGGAAGCGAAAGATCCCTATACCCAGGGGCATTCGACCAGGGTTAGTGAATACGCTTGTAAATTGGCTGCCAGGCTAGGCCTATCAAGAAGGCGTATTGATAATATAAAGATAGCAGGAATACTTCACGATATAGGCAAAATAGGTATAGAAGAGAAGATCCTTAATAAAACTGGTAAGTTGGATGAAAATGAATTTAATAGGATTAAAGAACACCCAACCATTGGATACAAAATAATACATGACATTGGGTTTTTGAGTGATGCTGCAAAAATAGTCCTGAGCCATCATGAAAGATTTGATGGGAGTGGTTATCCAAATGGTCTAAAAGAAGCAGAGATTAGTAAAGAGGCTTGTATTATTAGCATTTGTGATGCATATGATGCCATTACTACAGATAGACCCTATAGAAATGCTATGTCTGTTGAGACGGCAATTTCTATTATTGAAAAAGGAAAGCTTACATATTATGATCCTGAAATAGCAAGTGAATTTATAAAAATGATTAATGAAGAGGGGCAAATGAAAAGTGTTAGTTGAGAGCGTAGGAGTGTCGGTAGTAGTAGCAAAAATTAGAAAAGGGAAATTCTCAAATTTAAAAGATGCAACTATTGAAAAATGGTATTTATTTGTTGCTGCCTTTTTAATAGAGTTCCTTGTTGGAACATTGAATAAAAACGGTATACATTTTGTAAAAGATAATATCTTCTATATAATGCTGTTTTCTTATACATTGCTTTTTATAGGGTTATATTTTAACAGAAAAAACAATGCTTTTAAAATAATCGCATTAGGCATATTGTTAAACTTTATAGTAATAATGTCCAACGGTGGGAAAATGCCAGTGTCAACGGATGTGCTCATGAGGCCAGAAAATATAAATGGCTATGAAATGCTAAAAAATGATGCATCGGCCACTCATGTGATGTTAACAGAGAAGACCCGCTTTTCTTTTTTAGCAGATATAATTCCCATGACAAAACCATATCCTTTACCTAACATCTTTAGTGTAGGTGATTTGTTTATGGCATTAGGAGTATTTCTATATATTCAGGAAATAATGGTAGTGAGGAAGAAAGTAGGTTAGAGCAAAATTGTTGTTTGTTCTAACCTGCTTTTTTCCATGTTGTGAGAATATGTTAAATATGATAAAATAGAATGTATTAAAAATTTTGGAGTGTTAGTTTGATGCAAGCATAAGGTCAGGTATGACATTCGCTTGCAGTTAGGGGTTATAAATGCTTAAAAGAAGATATACATTCCTGCTTGTTGCAATTGCTTTTTTAACAGGCATGAATAATCAAGTGTCCAAAGAATCTTACGATTCTTTCGAACAATATTTAAAAATTAATAAAGATGCGCTAGTATATATATTAAGTGCTGTTTCTAAAAACAGCGCTGATGGAGTAGAACTAAAAAAACAACAAAATAAAGCTTCAGATGAGCTGAGCGCATATAGGTTTTTAACTCAATATTTACACCAGAGCAGCAATGTTTTTAAGCACACAGGCTATAATCAAATTTTATTATTTGGAATAGTCTTTTTAACGTTTTTTGCCAATAACTCAATTCGTAAAAATCATATTTGGCGGAGTACCTTATTCTAACTATATTGCATATTCAGGCATCTTCAATAAGATACTAGTCAGTATGCTAGCCTGTTTTATTTCAGATGCATTAAGCATTCATTAATAAAAAACATGTAATATATGAAAGAAAGAGGAGAATGATTTATGGCACTATTTGATTTTTTACTAGGAAGAAGAAATGAAAAAGATATTAAAAAGATTTCTAAAATCGTTGATATAATTGAAAGCTTAGAGCCTAAGATAGAGGTATTGTCTGATGAAGAGCTTCAAGCCAAAACCGGAGAATTTAAAGCTCGACTTGCAAATGGTGAGACTTTAGATGACTTACTTCCTGAAGCTTTTGCTGTAGTGAGGGAAGCTTCTAAAAGAGTTTTAGGTATGAGACATTTCTATGTTCAGATGATAGGTGGAATCGTCCTTCATCAAGGAAGAATTTCCGAGATGAAAACTGGTGAAGGTAAAACTTTGGTTGCCACTTGTCCAGTATACCTAAATGCTTTAGCAGGTAAAGGGGTGCATGTAATCACAGTAAATGATTATCTTGCGAGACGTGACAGTGAGTGGATGGGCAAAGTATACAAATTCCTAGGAATGACAGTTGGACTGAATGTACAGGGCATGGAGCACGAAGAAAAGCAAGAAGCCTATGCATATGACATCACTTACGGTACGAACAATGAATTTGGTTTTGATTATCTTCGTGATAACATGGTGATTTATAAAGAGAGAATGGTTCAAAGAGATTTGAACTTCGCCATAATCGATGAAGTTGATAGTATCTTGGTGGATGAAGCAAGAACACCTCTTATCATATCTGGTATGGGAGAAAAATCCACGCAACTTTATTTTATTGCTGATAATTTCGTTAAAACACTGAAAAGAGGAGAGAATACGAAAGATTCCAGCAAGGCAGCTATGCTTGAGCAATATCTTGGTGGAGAAGAGGAAGCAGAAGATGAAGAAAGTTTAGAGAAAAAGGGTGATTATTCAGTAGATGAAAAAGCCCATGCTGTTACATTAACTGATAGAGGTGTAAGAAAAGCAGAGAGATTTTTTGCCCTTGATAACCTTGCAGATGCAGGAAATATGGAAATTCAACATCATGTCAATCAGGCGCTAAAAGCCAGAGCCCTCATGAGACGTGATACGGATTATGTAGTTAAAGATGGTGAAGTAATCATCGTTGATGAATTTACAGGTAGACTTATGGTGGGTAGACGCTATAGCGATGGATTGCATCAAGCTATAGAAGCAAAGGAAAACGTAAAGGTAGAAAGAGAATCACAAACATTGGCTACCATCACATTTCAAAACTATTTTAGAATGTACAAAAAGCTAGCGGGTATGACAGGTACAGCTAAAACTGAAGAAGATGAATTTAGAGATATATATAATTTAGATGTTGTTGAAATTCCCACAAACAAGCCAATGCTTCGTAAAGATCATGTAGATGTGGTTTTTAAAAACGAAAAAGGAAAATTCAATGCAGTGGTGGAAGAGATTATTGAGCTTCATGCCAAAGGGCAACCAGTGCTTGTAGGTACTATTTCCATAGAAAGATCCGAGATTTTAAGTGCATTGCTTAAGAGAAAAGGCGTTCCCCACGAAGTATTAAACGCTAAGTTCCATGAAAAAGAAGCAGAAATTGTATCAAAAGCAGGACAAATGGGATCCGTAACAATTTCAACCAACATGGCTGGGAGAGGTACGGATATAGTACTAGGTGAAGGTGTGGCCGATATCGGAGGACTTCATATTATAGGTACAGAAAGGCATGAGTCAAGGCGTATAGATAATCAGCTGAGAGGTCGTTCTGGTAGACAAGGAGACATGGGTTCATCAAGATTTTACGCTTCGCTAGAAGACGATTTAATGAGGCTGTTCGGATCTGAAAAAATCATGAAGCTTGTGGAAACCCTAGGTATGGAAGAAGATATGCCAATAGAGCATTCACTGCTTTCGAAATCCTTAGAAAATGCTCAGAAAAAGGTAGAAAACAGGAACTTTGATATAAGAAAACATGTGCTTCAATATGACAATATTATGAACAAACAAAGAGAAGTCATATACGCTCAAAGAAGAGAAGTCCTTATGAAGGATAGCATTCGAGACAACATGGTAGAAATGATAGAAGAAATCATGGCTGATGCAGTGACAACTTATACTGTAGGCAGTGAGTATCAAGAAGAATGGGATTTAAACGGACTTTTAGAGCATTTGCATTCCATATTCTTACCTAAGAATACACTAAAACCAGAAGACATCATTAAATACACTAGAGAAGAATTGACGGAGTATTTGCAGGAGATGGCCCTAAAATATTACGCAGCAAAAGAAGCAGAGGTAAGCGAAGAAACTATAAGAGAGCTAGAGAAAGTAATACTCCTTAGATCCGTTGATACAAAGTGGATGGATCATATCGATGCAATGGATATGCTAAGAGAAGGTGTAGGCCTTAGAGCATATGGTCAACAAGACCCTCTTCAAGCATATCAAATGGAAGGCTATGATATGTTCATGGAGCTTATAAAAAATATCAAGCAGGATACTGTAAAATATATTTACAATGTAAGTGTTTCAAATGCACCAAAGAGAGAACAGGTTGCAGAACCAATTACCACAAACGCAGAGCCAGGCGTAAAGAAGCCAGTAGTAAAAGATGAAAAAATAGGAAGAAACGAAATATGTCCATGTGGCAGTGGTAAAAAATACAAGAAATGCTGCGGTCAAAACGAGTAAAACCTGTCCATTGCTTCCAAGCCTCACTCAAACAGTAGGGGAGGACGTCCCTGTCCGCTCGTATTCCCAGCCAGCTTTAATCTACAATTTGGAGGTTATATAGTGTTAGAATTGGAACAATATAAATACGATCTTTCCCAGATGGAAGACATAATAAAAGAGTTAGAGGTGTCACTTTGACATAGCTAGAACCAGGGAAAAGCTTGATGAGATAGAACAAGAAATGCAACAAGAAGGCTTTTGGCATGATGCAGAAAAAGCAGGAGCATTGCTTAAAAAATCTAAGAATATGAAAGATAATATAGATTATTTTGAAGCTTTGAAAAAAGAATATGAAGAGCTGAATATTTTAATTGAGCTTGGAATGGACGAAGAAGATAAAAGTATAGTTAAGGATGTTTCCCAAGGGTATAAGAAGCTTAGTGAAGAAATAGAGGCCATGAGAATAGCCACGTTATTGACAGGTATCTATGACAATAACAATGCGATTTTGTCTATTAACTCAGGAGCTGGAGGCACAGATGCCCAAGACTGGGCGGAAATGCTACTTCGATTGTACACGAGATGGGCAGAGGGCAAAGGCTATTCCATAAGGATACTGGATATGCTAAAAGACGACGAAGCAGGAATAAAAAGTGCAACTCTATTGATAGAAGGCGAAAATGCCTATGGCTACTTAAGATCTGAAAAGGGCGTTCATAGATTGGTTCGATTGTCGCCCTTTGACACAGCAGGAAAGCGACATACCTCTTTTGCATCAATAGATGTGATGCCAGAGCTAAATGATGATGTGAAAGTAGACATCAATCCGGATGATTTAAAAATCGACACTTATAGAGCCAGTGGAGCAGGTGGACAGCATGTCAACAAAACAGAATCAGCAATAAGGATAACCCATATCCCTACAGGTGTAGTAGCTGCTTGCCAAAATGAAAGATCTCAGCATAACAACAAAGAGATGGCCATGAAGATGCTGATGGCAAAGCTATTAGAGATAAAGGAACAAGAACAAAAAGATAAAATAGAAGATATAAAAGGTGAATATAGAGAAATCGCATGGGGCAGTCAAATACGCTCCTATGTATTCCACCCATATAGCATGGTGAAGGATCACAGAACAGGAGAAGAGACAGGAAATGTAAGTGCAGTGATGGATGGTGATATAGATCATTTTATAAGTGCCTATTTAAAAAGTAAAATGAGCCAAAATTGATTTGGTTCATTTTGCTTTTTTGGGTTGAGTTGGTGACAGTTTTGTATTAGACTAAGATAGTGATTTAATATTTACATATTAGAACAAATCCTGACTGTTTAATTTATATAAAGGGGGCTAATTTTTGAAAAAATTGAAGTTTGATGTAAAATTCAAGAAAAAGAACTTGTTGTCCAATTTTAAACCGAAGTTCGATCTAAAATCTATATTCAATTTTAAGCCAAAGTTTAATCTAAAACTTAATCCAAATTTTAAAATGGATTTTTCTAGAAATACTATTAGCCTCAAAAGAAAAATATCTCTAATAGTGATAATCATCACACTAATGCCTTTGCTGGCACTTTCCATAACCAACTATATGGCTGAACAAAAAAATCTCATGGCAAGTATAAATGATTTTAACCAATCTGTAAATACTTCTCTCACCGAAAGAATAGATAGCTACATTATACAAAACACACAAAACTTAGAGATTATGGCAAATTCAATAGATTTGCTTGCTATGAATGTGGATCAACGAGAGACCGTTTTAAGAAAGCTTAGGACTACTTCAAAAAGCTATGCCGAAGTATCACTGGTGGATGTAGATGGAAATGTACTTTATTCCACTGAGGCAGAGCTAAGAACTACGAACCAAAATGGTGAACTCTGGTATAAAGAGGCAATGAAAAATACGAAGTTTGTATCCAATTCTTTTATAGATAAAAGGTTGAAGTTGCCCGTGTTTTATGTTGCTGTTCCCCTATTAGATCAGAATATCAGACCAGCAGGAGTCCTTTGTGCCAAAGTAAATATGAGTGATATACAAACACTGACTCAACAGACCAAACTAGGTAAATCTGGTGTGGCATACATAATAGATAGAAATGGAGTAATTGTTGCCCATCCTCAATTTAGAGAAAAAGTGCTGAAAGAATACAATGCGGTAACAAGTGGAATAAAAGGGGCAATTAAAATCAATAAAGGAGAGGAAGGCTCTTCTGAATACACAGACGATAAATCACAGAAGGTCCTAGGTACATACAAGCTGATTCCTACAACTAAATGGGGAGTCATCACAGAAATGAGCGTTGATGAAGCCATGGCGTCTGTAAAAAGCACCAGGACGAAAGCTACAGTTATCATATTTATTTCATGTGTGTTTGCAGCAGCAGTGAGCTTATGGCTAGGTGCATTTATTTCAAAACCTTTGACAGGAATGGTAGAAATAGTAAGTGGATTTAAGCAAGGAAATCTGAGCAAAAGATTAAAAGTCACTTCCAAAGATGAGATTGGAGAGCTACAACAAGCTTTCAATGCCATGGCGGATTCCCTAGCTTCAATCATACAACAAGTGAATGGGGCAGTAGGAGAGGTTAAAGCAGCTTCTACCATGCTTGAGCTCAGTGCCACAACAACTACCTCTGCTGCCGAGGAAATATCGGCAATAGTTGAAGATGTCGCCAATGGAGCAGAAACACAGATTCAAAGTGTAAAGGATGCAATGCATATGGCTAGTGATTTTGGAAACAAAGTAGAGTCTACATCACAAGCTATGAAAACCGTGGCAGATGCTGCGGTACAAGCTGCAGAATACGCATCTGTTGGTTCCAAAAATATTAATGTGATAAATGAGATAATAGTAGATATAAAAGACAACGTTGTTAATTCAGCAGCTTTAGTAGAAAAGTTAGGTGAAAAGACTTCCAAAGTTACTGATATAGTAGGGATTATAAAAGAAATAGCAGGAAGAACCAACATGTTAGCTTTAAATGCTGCCATAGAAGCAGCTAGAGCTGGAGAAGCAGGAAGAGGCTTTGCTGTGGTAGCTAATGAAGTTCGAGTTCTCGCAGAGCAGACAAAAAATGCTTCCAAGCAAATTGAGATTCTAATACGGGAGATACAACAAGAAACAAAAGCAACAGTAGGAGCAATGAAAAATGGGCTTTCTGAAGTAGAGCAAGGTACCGCGGCGATAACGGATACTTACGGTACTTTTGATAACATTATTAATAATGTAAATAGAGTTGCAAATGATATAAAACTTGTAAGTGAGTCTGTATACATATTAAAATCAGATATGGATAGAGTTGCTACTTCTATTTCAGGTATAAATGAAATAGCAGCGACTACATCGGAAGGTACACAAAGCATATTGGCAAGCACAGAGGAACAGTCAGCAGCCATATTAGAAATAACACATTCAGTACATGATTTAGGAGAAATGTCAGAAAAACTAGATGATTTAGTAAAGAAATTTAAGGTATCTGAAATAGACTAGCATACTGATTAGTCATTTTCTTGAAGATACCTAATGTATAGCTATAAAGTTTCTTTATATAGGGGGCGGTAAAATGTCTGAGGTACTTGTTCATGTTACCAGAGGAGAACTGGTAGAAAATATTCATAGGGGAGATGTGGTTGTTGTAAATGGGGGCTGCGAAGTCATTGCAAAAGTTGGTTATGCCAATAAAGTCACTTATATGCGTTCGTCAGCCAAGCCTATACAGGCTTGTGCTGTACTAGAGAGCGGAGCAGCAGAACATTTTGGTTTGAATGAAAGAGAGATTGCAGTGATCTGTGCTTCCCATTATGCAGAAGATTTCCATACAGATGCAGTTGCTTCCATATTAAAAAAGATAGGGCTGGAAGAAAAAGCTTTTCTACTGGGAGAGACCTATTCATTGAGTGACAAGACTACTTCAAGGTTTTTAAAGGAAGGCAAAGCAGCAAGAAAAATATACAATAATTGCTCCGGCAAGCACGCAGGTATGCTTGCACTGGCTATGCATATGGGTTATGATATAAAGTCTTACGACCAGTTAGAAAGTCCAGTACAACAGATGATGCTAAATACTGTAGCAGAATTTGTAGGCGTGGAAAAAGAAGATATCAATATTGGTATAGACGGATGTGGCGTGCCAGTGTTTGGGATGCCAATATACAATATGGCATTATCCTATGCCAAAATGGCCGATGTAAACGCTTTTGAAGGAGCTAGGCGCGACGCAGTAAACAAAATAATAAATTCTATGACCAGATACCCAGAGATGATATCGGGAACTGGAGGTTTTTGCTCAGAACTTATGAAAGCAACCCAAGGAAGGATTTTTGGTAAACTTGGTGCAGATGGGGTATACTGTCTGGGTATAAGAGGTAAAGGAATAGGACTAGCACTTAAAATTGAAGATGGTAGTGTAAAAGCGTTATCATGTGTAGTTATTGAAACGCTAAAGCAGTTAGATGAGCTTAGCCATACTGAACTTGAAATGCTTCAAGATTATTATTTAAAAGAAAATATTAACACCCAAGGTCAAAAAGTAGGAGAAATGAAATCGGATTTTAAATTAACTTTTTTATAGAAAGGAAGAGGCTGAAAGAAATTAGAAAAATATAAAAGGAGGGCCGAGTCCATGCTAATTTTTTCATGAAGCTTTGTACAATTTGGAGCATGGACGCAATGATCAATGAAAATAACGCATATTTTAGCCAAAGAATTAAATGTTAAAACTTGGCAGGTGGAAAGCACTATAGCGCTAATAGATGATGGCAATACAATACCGTTTATAGCTAGATATAGAAAAGAGCTAACAGGAGAGCTTTCTGACACAACACTTAGAGATTTATATGAAAGACTTACTTATTTAAGAAACTTACAAAGTAGAAAAGCTGATGTAATAAAAAATATAGAAGAACAAGGTAAACTGACAGAAGAGCTAAGGCTTCTAATAGAAAATGCAAAGATACTTCAAGAAGTAGAGGATTTATATAGGCCATATAAACAAAAGAAAAGAACAAGGGCAACCATCGCAAAAGAAAAAGGATTAGAGCCTTTGGCAGAAATTATTTTTGCCCAAGAAAAGTCTGAAGAAACGCTGATAGATATAGCAACCGCTTTTATCAATGCAGAGTTAGGAGTAGAAACCGCTCAGGATGCCATAAATGGAGCTTTAGATATTATCGCCGAGACTATTTCGGATTCTGCGGATTTTAGAAGAGAAATAAGAGATAACACCTTTAAAAATGGAACAATCGTTACGAAGGCTACAAAAGAAGGGAAAACAGATTTTGAAATGTATTCCGATTATAGGGAGCCAGCAGTAAAAATAGTGCCCCACAGAACTTTGGCAGTAAATAGAGGAGAAAAAGAAGAATTTCTTTGTGTAAAAGTAGAGGCGCCTATTGAAACGATTATTTCTTATTTAAATGCAAAAATAATAAAAACAGTATCCCCTTATAGAATTGAATTAGAAGGCTGTATCAAAGATGCCTATGCAAGGCTCATAGCCCCTTCCATAGAAAGAGAAATCAGAAATGAGCTAACAGAAGTGGCAGAAGAACAAGCAATAAAGGTTTTTGGATCTAATATAAGAAATCTTTTATTGCAAGCACCTATCAAAGGTAAAACAGTAATGGGCTTTGACCCAGGCTTTCGAACAGGTTGTAAAATAGCAGTAATGGATGAAACAGGAAAGCTATTAGATACGGCTACCGTATATGCTACACAATCTCAAAGTCAGGCAGAGGAATCAAAAAGAGTTTTAAAGAAAATGATAGAAAAGCACAATGTAGAAGTTATTTCACTAGGAAATGGCACCGCTTCAAGAGAATCAGAAAAAATATGTGCAGAGATCATAAAGGAAATGAATAGACCTCTGCATTATGTAATCGTAAGTGAGGCAGGGGCTTCTGTATATTCCGCATCAGAGCTTGCGTCAAAAGAATATCCAGATATCAATGTTTCCATCAGAGGTGCAATATCCATAGGCAGAAGATTGCAAGACCCATTAGCAGAGCTTGTAAAAATAGATCCAAAATCCATAGGCGTAGGACAGTATCAACACGATGTATCTCAGAGAAAATTATCAGAAACTTTAACAGGGGTAGTAGAGGATTGCGTAAATAGTGTTGGGGTAGACCTAAACACAGCATCCCCATCCTTGCTGCAATATATATCAGGGGTAAACTCAGGAGTAGCAAAAAACATAGTAGCTTATAGAGAAGAAAATGGAAAATTTAAATCAAGGAAAGAACTATTGAAGGTAAAAAAGCTAGGAGCAAAAGCATATGAGCAGTGCGCTGGATTTTTAAGGATACAAGAATCAGCCAATGTTTTAGACAATACTTCAGTACATCCAGAAAGCTATGAAGCGGCAAGTAAATTAATAAAAAAATACGGTGGATCCATAAATGAATTTAGAGACAGCGTATCAGCTATAAACATAGAGACGCTGGCGGAAGAACTAGAAGTTGGGATACCAACACTAAAAGACATCGTAAAAGAACTTCAAAAACCAGGACGTGACCCAAGAGATGAAATGCCAAAACCAATACTTATGACAGATGTAGTGGAATTAAAAGACTTAAAACCAGATATGCTATTAACAGGAACCGTAAGAAACGTAACAGACTTCGGTGCCTTCGTAGACATAGGAGTACATCAAGACGGCTTAGTCCATAAATCCCAGCTAGCAGATAAATTCGTAAGAAGAGTAGAAGAAGTAGTAAAGCTAGGAGATATAGTAAAAGTAAAGGTATTGGAAATAGACCTGGATAGAAATAGAATAAGTTTAAGCATGAAAGGTTTGAATTAAATATAATTAAAAAGTAATGGACTATAGCAAAATAGAAGTTTTGCTATAGTCCATTTTGCTTTACAACAAAAGAACTTGAAAATAATTTCATCGACCAAAAACGCTATAAATATGCAAAAGAATACAAAAAAATATGAAAAAAATGTAGAATCATAGATAATCATACATAATGTTGTAAAATGTTAGGTTATATTACATAAAGGTAAAATAATGTAAACAACGAATATATGTAGTGTCTAATAGGAACGATGAACTACAATCTGTATCTGGGCACCTAGATTGTAGTGAGTTAGTGGTGCAACCGGCCTAATAGCAGAACTAGTCTGCTTATTTGGCCGTTTTTGTTTGTATATGATTATTTTTGGAGGAAGGTGATAAAGGTTTAAGCAAACATTGTAAAAAATTAAGAGGAGGACATTTAATTGAATTACGGAAAACTGTCGAAACAGGTATTATGTATCGTCTTATGTTTGGCTCTTTTATTACCTGGGGTGGTATCGGCACAAGCACCAACGATTGCAGAAAAGTTTGCTGATATAAAAGGTAACCAATATGAAAACCAACTAAGAGAATGGATTGCAAATGAATATATCAAGGGTATGCCCGATGGCACGTTCAAACCAAACAATGAAATTACTCGTGCTGAAATAATGGCACTAGTAAACAGATCTTTTGATTTTGTTGATACAACAAATATTAACTATAGTGATGTATCAAGTAAAGACTGGTTTTATAAGGATGCTGTAAAAGCAGTAGCAAAAGGATTTATGATAGGCTCTGACGGCAAAATGAATCCAAAAGCAAATATGACAAGACAAGAGTTTGCCGTTTTACTTGCAAGACTTGCAAAGCTTGAAGTAAACACAAAGGCAGATGCTATAGGAAAGCTTAAGGACTTAAAGTCAATTCCAGATTGGAGCAAAGGTGCGGCCAATGCAATCATGACGAAAGGCTACATGAAAGATTTCATAAGTACAGAATTCAAACCTACACAAAATGTAACGAGACTAGAAACTGTAGTAGCGCTAGATAATGTATTGAAAGATATAACAAAAGGGACATACAGCAAGAAAGGCATATATGGACCCGAAAAGGGAATACAACTAGTAGAAGGCAATGTAACAATAAGTGCTTCGGATGTAACAATTCAAAATATGAAAATTACCGGAGACTTGGTATTAAAGGAGAGCATAGGTGACGGTAACGTTTACCTAAAGAATATAGAAGTACTTGGCAACACCACGGTTAGAGGCGGTGGAGCTCATACAGTTATAGCATATGATTCAGTTTTAAACAGGCTAATAGTAGCTAAGGACGGAAATGATATCAGAATCCTTGCATCAGGCGCAACAATAATTAGAGATACAAGTCTTCAATCTGGAGCAAGACTAGAAGAAGAAAATCTTACAGGTACTGGTTTTGGTAACGTAATCGCATCACAAAATATACCTGCAGGAGCAGCTGTAGAGTTTTCAGGTGATTTTGCAAGTGTGCAGATACAAGGATCTATGATACAGGTTGAAATAGAGAATGGAGAGATCTTGCAGCTCAATATAGCAAATACTTCAAACCAAACAAACGTAACTGTTTCTGGTGGAACAGTAGGTAACCTTACAGTATCTCAAAGTGCAACGAATGCGACCGTAACAGTATCTAGTGGTACAGTCACACAAATGAATATACAAGCTCAAGCTAACGTTCAACTTCAAGGCGGTACAGTAACAACAATGAACGTCAACGCAGCGAATACAAGTGTAAATGTAGGAACCAATGCTAGGGTAACCAATATGGTACTAGACACTCAAGCAAATGTAACAGGACAAGGAACAATAGAGACAGCTAGAGTAAATGTCAGTGGAGTTACAATAGAAAAAAAACCTACTAATATAGTAGCTGCAACTGGAGTTACAGCAAATGTAGCAGGTACGGCAACTGGAACAACAACACCTGCAGTTACTCCGGCAACACCATCAACTGCCGGAAGTTCTGGCGGTGGCGGTGGAAGTAGCTCGGGTGGAAATCCTACTGTATATGTAAGTGGTATTACCGTTATAGGTGCCGGTAATGCTACTTCAGTTGTAAATGGTGAAACATTGCAAATGAGTGCTTCTGTAATACCAACAAACGCAACGGATAAGACAGTAAAATGGGCAGTTACAAATGGAACAGGAGAAGCACTGATAGATGCATCAACAGGATTGTTACAAGCAAAAAAAGTTGGTACTGTAACAGTTATAGCAACAAGTGCTGCTTCTGAAGTGACTGGAGTAGTATTGATCACTGTAACACCTGTAATAGCAGCTTTTGGAAATGAATTTGAAATAGGAACATATAAAGAACTTCTAACTGGAGAGATAAATGACATTTCATTAAATAATAATATTGGAGATGGAGCGATAACTCTTAAGGCTGTAGATGGAAAATATCCAACTGATGGAGAATATATATCACAAATAATAGATGTTCCTAATTTTGAATATATGGTAGCATCATGGAACAGTGATACACCAGAAGGAACATATGTTGAAATCCAAGCAAAAGTATTAGTAAATCATTTTGACGAAAATAGCCAACCAATACAAACATGGACAGAATGGCTATCGTGGGGAAAATGGAGTCCGTTTATAGCAAGAGCTTCAGCTGATACAAATGGTATATTAGCTGAAACATCAACAGATGAACTGATAGTTAAAGGTAGTGATGGTGAAACGGCAAGTAAAGTACAAATGAAGGTGATACTGCATACAGATAATCCATTGGTAACGCCAACAGTTAGATACTTGCATGGAACACTTAAAAATACAATGAACCCAATATCAAAAAAATACAAAGAAACAATAGATGTAACGAACTTAAATAAAAATATAATAACACCAGCATATTCTCAAATGATTAGATGTCCTAGAATAAAAAATTCAATATGTAGCTTAACTACAATTACAATGATTATGAATAGATTTGGAGAAAGGCTATTGCCAGAAGAAGTAGCACAAAATACATATGATAACAATTATGGATTTGGCAACTGGGCATTTGCAATGGCATCTACAGGAAGTTATGGATACAAGTCATATGTAGACTATACAACAGTAGAAGGATTAAAAAGAGAAATAGCTAAAGGGTATCCAGTTGGGGTGAGTGTTAAATACTCAAATGTTACTACTAATACTAAGTATCCTTATGTAGAAGGATCTCCAGGAGTAACAGGAGGTCATCTAATAGTAGTAACAGGCTTTGAAACAATAAATGGAGTAGAATACGTACTAGTAAACGATTCATATGCCCCAGAAAATGAAACCGTGTCTAGGAAATATAAATTAGATCAATTCGAAAAAGCATGGTCTAATAGGGTTGCTTATATAGTACATGACAAAGAATTAAATGCAGGTTCAGCACACACAATGAGGATAGAAGCTAAATTATTAGATACAGATGTTCCAAATGAATATAAAGTATATGCAAATGATGAAAACATTAATGTGCAAAATTTCGGAGGAACAATAGCTTATACAGTTGATGATGATTTAACATATAAATATTTCCCTAAAATTACAAACAAAAATTCCCTTACATTTACTTCGGAGGATATTGCAAATCCAAAATTAAAAGTATATGTTATTACTGATATGGGGAAAGTTTATGTAGCAAAGTTTTCAATACCAGCAATGGTAGAAGTAAGTACTATTACTGTTACACCAACGACAATGAATTTAACAGCAGGTGGAGCAACAGGGACAATAACAGCAACAGTATTACCAGTGGGAGCTACAAATAAAACTGTAACTTGGTTATCCAGTAATGAAGCTGTAGCAACAGTTGCAGGTGGTGTAGTAACACCTAAATCAGCAGGAATTGCAACAATCACAGTAACAACAGTTGATGGAAACAAAACTGCAACCTGCGGAGTGACAGTGGAAGCAGTACTAGGAGCAACAACAGAACTTACTAAGATTACTGATACGGTAGTAAAATCAGTACGAAGTGATACAGCTGACACCAAAGAAGGTGTTGAAGCAGCAATGTTAATTATCGCAAATGCTGAAGTAGATTCTAACTACACAGTAACAATTGCAGAGGGCTCAACTTATGTCGTAGCAACAAATGAATGGGTTGGTAAATTTGTAGTTACTCATAAAATAGATACTGCTAATACAAAGACAGATGCAAGTAATAGAAATATAATAGTGGTTATTAGAATTGGACGATATGCGGTAGATAATGATGTAAATAAATTGGGCTTGATTGGCACGTCAGTTACATCAAGTGAACCAGAGATAGCAACAGCACAAATCGTGGGTGACTCGGAAAAAAGTTCTATTCGTATCGACTTTTTAGCGCCAGGCACAGCTACAATTACAGTTAAAGATGCTTCAAATCATGAAGCAACTATAAATGTAACAGTAGAAAAGGAAAAAGGCACAATTGGTAAAATTACACCCTATGCACCTACAATTACAATGACCGATGTTCCGGAAAGTGTGATGACTGAAACAAAAGTATTAGAAGATATTTCAACAGGTCAAATTACAGGATTTGAAGTTGGAAGCAGAACGCCAATAGGAGTAACTCTAACAAAGGGCAGTTTAGACTATTCAAATGTAAGAGTAATAGTGACAGGCTTAAATGATGGATTTCAGCTAATTGCACAAGACACATCTTATAACTGGTACAACATAGTAAAAACAGGATGGGGACCAGAAGCAGGATTCGCATTAGCAGATGCAACAACAAATGTATATTTAGTAGCAAATGTAGCAGGAACCTATACTGCAACAATTAAACTGGTTGATGTTTTAAACAGTAATGCAGTATTAGCAACAACGACAACAGATAGTATCATTGCAGCACCAGCACCAGATAAAGCAGCATTGGAAACAGCGACATCAGTAATGAATACTAAAGTTTATACTGATTTCACCGCAGCAAGCTGGGCAACATTTGAAGCAGCAAAGACAGCAATTGGAGTAATGCTAGAGGCAACACAAGCAGAAGTAAATGCAAAGACATTAGCTATTAATACAGCAGTTGCAGCTTTAGTAGCAAACGATAAAGTTGCAGCAACAGTTAGTGAAGTGAATTTAGCTGTAACACAAACATATGGCTTAGCACTAAACTTCACGATCAATGAAGCAATAAACTTTGGAGAGAGAGCAAATGTAAAAATAAGCTACTTCACAAAGGTTGGAGGAACATTAACTCCAATTGCAAATACAATTGCTGGCAGTGCCCTTGTAAAGGATAAAACATGGGATGGATATCTTTGGTCAGGTACAGAAGCAGCTCCAGTAAAATATTCACAGGGAACTGCAGGAGTAACAAGTTTCTTAAATGTAATTCCAACAAATACAACCTTATATACATTAGTTAAAAATGGATTTGCAGCTGACGAAAGTATGAATTACACAGCAATAACAGACTGGACAGTACCTGCAACCTATGTAGTTAAAATTGAAGTTACAGACAATGATGGAAATGTTAGTTCTGTACAAACAGTAGAAGTAACAGTAGCAGCACCAGCAGATACAGAGACAACTGAAGAGCAATCCATAGAATCTTCAACGCTGTTATTAGAAGAGTCGACGAATGAAGATGAAAATCTACAAAATGACTTACCAGCAGTAATAACTGATGAACAGCCTGCTGATGAGACAACATCAGAGTTACCTATAATAACGGAATAACTACAAACAATAAGGAGCAAGCCAAATAAAAAAGGCTTGTTCCTTTTAAGTAAGCGTCAAATTGGCTCGTTCCACGGTTAGTTGAAATATCAAAAAAATTATGTTGGGAGTTTAGGTGCCACATACAGAAGTTAAGAGGTTATTGGATATCTTCCGATAAAAAATATGAAAATTGATAATTGAGAACAGTTCTTTACTTATTTTATTGAAATGTAGAAGTAGTTTTTCTTCTTTCATATGTTATATTATAAATATATTATTAAGGATCACCCTAAATGAGCATTAAACAGAAGAGAGGAAAAAGTTTGCAAATCATATATTCCAAAACTGCTGTCAAAGCCATAAATAATCTGGATAAGGTTATAAAGCAAAGAATGAAGATAGGAATAGAGGGATGAGTGGAAGTGCCACCAATAGGTGACGTTAAGCAGATGCAAGGCTTTGAATATTCAATATATCGCTTAAATATATTTGTATTATACCAAAACAGAACCAATCACAACAAGTGTAACAAGTATAATAACATAAATGCAAGAAAATGGTGCCTGGGAAACCGCTGAAAAATGCATAGACTGGAATGAATATGCAAATCAACTACTAATTATGCAATTTCCCAAGGTGTCTAAGTTACAAAGTATTCTTAGATGCCTTAAATCTACCCTTTAATACTTCAG